>Ga0224506_10000049_pt1 | contig 125687 bp, 118 predicted proteins | sample SF_Jan12_sed_USG_2_FD_169108 | JGI IMG/M metagenome (GOLD analysis project Ga0224506, IMG submission 169108) | Sediment microbial communities from San Francisco Bay, California, United States - SF_Jan12_sed_USGS_8_1 | ecosystem: Environmental > Aquatic > Marine > Sediment | place: USA...
TTTTCGGTCTCGGAATGGGCTAGGGAGCCGTGAGTTGGAATAACAGCTGTTGGTGAAGGCACGCCATCTTCAGGTAATGCACCGACACTTTTTTCATATTTGGTGATTAATAAAGACATCAGTGACGTTACAATGACCAATAATGTCAAAAAGACAAACACAAAGCCCATACCAAATAACATTAAGGTTAGACCTTCATTCATTAAGTTAGATGCTTCCATCTATACTTCCCCTTAAATCAATAAATAAATTAAGTATCACAATTCAATAACTTAATCTCAAATAGCCGCGTATTATACCAGCAATCACCTATATGGCATGTTTTTTAAGATCACATTTATAAAGTCCATGACACCTTAGTAATGCGTTTATTGGCATAATAGAACGCTTTATATTTCAGTTTCAGAGCATATATGACACCAGATTCAACTGATTTTTGGTTTTTACCACTTGGTGGTACCGGTGAGATCGGTATGAACCTGAACCTGTATGGACACGATGGCCAGTGGTTAATGGTTGACTGTGGCGTTATTTTTGATAAAAACACAGATGTTGATGGGGAAGAAATAATCAGTCACCGGCCCCATATTCAAATGGCAGATCCTCAATTTATTGCCGAACGTCGAACGGCGTTAGCCGGGCTGGTGATCACCCATGCACATGAAGATCATATTGGAGCAGTGCCATATCTATGGCGTCAGCTTCGATGCCCTGTATACACCACTGCATTTACGGCTGAAATATTACGTAGAAAACTCATTGAAGTGGGGCTGGATGGCAAAGTGCCAGTCACGATTGTCGAGCCCAATGCTCATCTTGATATTGGTGTATTTAATGTCAAATGGGTGGCCTTAACCCATTCACTTCCAGAGCCTTATGGACTGTTGATTACAACACCGGTTGGCAAAGTCTTTCATACTGCGGACTGGAAGTTGGATCCAGCTCCTGTAATTGGCGAAAGATTTCATCAGGAAGCGTATCAGCAACTTTCTGAACATGAAATTGATGCCATGGTTTGCGACTCTACTAACGCCGATGTGGCAGGATGGTCATCTTCGGAGGCAAGTTTATACAAAGGGTTAAAACACCATATTGAGAAAGCCAAAGGACGAGTGATTGTTACCTGTTTTGGCAGTAATCTAGCTCGATTACATACCATTGCTAGAATAGCTGAGGAAACAAATCGCCACCTTGGATTATTAGGTCGTTCACTGATTAATATGATGTCGGCAGCTAAAACAACAGGTTTATGGACATCGGTCGAAACACTCGTTGAGCCATCCCATCTTGGCTATTTGCCAGCACAAACCGTATTGCTGGTTGCGACTGGCAGTCAGGGTGAACCACGGACCGCTTTAAATCGCCTGAGTACTAATAGTTTTCGTGATATGCACCTTGAGCCGGGAGATACCGTTATATTTAGCTCAAAAATGATTCCCGGAAATGAACGCGCCATTGAAGCCGTAATTGAACGGTTGAAAGCAATGAAGGTCGATGTGATTACAGCAGATGAAAGTACATTAACTATCCATGCATCAGGCCACCCGGCCGTAGAAGAACTGAAATTGATGTACAGTTGGGTCAAGCCAAGGTGCGCTATTCCGGTACATGGTGAGTTGCATCATTTACAGGCTAATGCCACTATTGCTAAGACGGTGGGCGTGTCTAAGCAACTGCTTGGTAAAAATGGTGATATATATTATATTTCGCCAGTACAGGGAATTCGTCGTAATGCCATAAAAACAGGGCGTTTAGGAGTGGTAAGCAAGAAGGAGTTTGTGAAGCTATGACTATTGAAAATAGAAAGTATATCCGGCATCCAAGTAATATTCCGTTACTTTTTAGTTTAAAAAACGAGGTGAAAAGGACACGGACAAAGGATGTCAGTGAGGGAGGCTTATGTTTTTTTTGTCAGCATGCCATCGACAAAGGTGAAATCATACGTATCGCGATCCCCCTTTCTCGACTAGAGTTTGAGGCTGACGGTATTGTATGTTGGTGCAAACAAGATGGAGATGGTTATCTGGTTGGCATTACATTTCAGGAAGATTCGGTGGCGTACTCAGTACGAATGATAGAGCAAATCTGTCATATTGAGGATTACCGACTTAAAGTGAAGACTGAAAAGGGCGTTGAGCTTACTAGCGAACAAGCAGCACAGGAATGGATCACTCAATACGCGCATACCTTTCCAAGCATTTCAGACTGAATATTCAGCAAAAAAAGGATTCAGTTTATAGGGCACGTATTAACTGAATCAGGTTAATAGCGCTCAATTTCCATACCTGTTTCCCTAACCGGTTTCAGGTAAAAAGCTTGGCATACTAATGCCGTTAAAACCGGGAAATTCACCCCAAACTTCTTTTAGATGTGTTTCGACATTAATCGCATTCCACACATACATTTGTTCCACTATTTTTCTTTTGTCCATGGGAATGGAAAACAGTACCCATGTGCCATTAAAGCGCTCAATTTCTTTTCTTATCAGAGCGATGGCTATGGTTTCATTACGAGCTATACAGGGACCCAGCATATTTAGGGCTGGGTGTTTGACTGAAATCATAAACCCATCAATACGCTGTTGGTCGTTTTCATAGACGGTGGCATGTAGAACGCCACGAGGGTTTTCAATTGCATAACGATAGTCAATTTCACGTTTTATTCCACTGATCTCCATTTCCAGATCAGCCATCTGGTCAATATCTTCAGTGACAGCTTCTCGAACACGATCCTCGCCTGAAACGTTGATATTACCCAAACCGGCTTCAGGCACCGTAATTACCATATCGTGGTATGTAACACGCGGTATAAAACCAGCACGGTTATATAAGGAGAATGAATCCATATTAATAGCGCTACTGACGAGTCGACAGGATTTGAAGTCGTGATCTTTAGTGTAATCCAGAATGTAATTGACAAGTTGTCGACCAACTCCACGCCCGCCATAATTTGGGTGGACACTCATAATGCCCAATGAAACATGATGTTCACGAGGATGATAAAAACAGGATCCCATCATCCGATTTGTAGTCGAATCGAAGGCTGCGATGCTGTGTCCCGGGGTTAAATCATTATAAATGTCGTAGAAAATAGATGTTTCTTGTGGTGTGCAACCAAAATAGTCTTTTCCCCAACCATGTTTCCAGTACCATGAATTAAAGGAGTTATAGAGAAGGTCAGCATGCTCAGGAATATCTTCATCTTGTAACGGACGTAATATGATTTTTTCTGTCATGGTTGTTACTCAACATAACAATAGTAGGAGCTTTAAAAATATAGCATAAAAACCTAGTTAAATACTAGGATAAATACTTGTTCATAGAGCTATTCGTCTAAGTCTTAATGCATTACTAATTACAGACACTGAACTTAAGCTCATCGCTGCAGCCGCTATCATTGGTGACAATAACAAACCAAATATTGGGTATAAAATACCTGCAGCTACCGGCACCCCAAGTGAGTTATAGATAAAAGCAAAAAACAAGTTCTGACGAATATTGCCCATGGTGGCGCGACTTAAACGTATTGCTTTGACTATACCTCGTAAATCACCTTTAACGAGCGTAACATCAGCACTTTCCATAGCAATATCAGTCCCTGTTCCCATTGCAATACCAACGGTTGCCTGAGCAAGTGCAGGAGCATCATTAATGCCGTCACCTGCCATGGCAACAATTTTACCTTCAGCCTGCAGTTGCTTGACGATGGCTGCTTTTTGTTCAGGTAATACTTCTGATTGCACCTGATCGATACCAAGTTTGCTAGCAACAGCCATAGCAGTAGCATGACTGTCTCCTGTGAGCATAACAATGCTAATACCTTGATCATGTATGGCTTTAAGCGCTTCAGGAGTAGATTTTTTAATGGGATCAGCAACGCCAATCATGCCTGCGGCTTGACCATCAATACTGACAAGCATGACTGTTTGCCCTTCAGATCTGAGTAAGTCAGATTTTTGAATTAACTCTTTTGTATTTACTCCGCGACTTTCCAGTAATTTGGCATTACCCAGTGTGATATCGTGATTGTCGACGTGGCCTGTGATACCTTTACCCGTGATGGAAGAAAACTCATCAGGTTGACTCAGAGTGATACCACGATCTTGGGCACTACTTACAATTGCTTCCGCTAACGGGTGTTCACTGGCTCGTTCCAGACTGGCAGCAAGTTGTAGTACCGTTTCATCAACGAAGCCAGGTTCTACAGTAATGGATACTAATTTGGGTTTACCTTCAGTCAAGGTGCCTGTTTTATCAATAACCAGAGTATCGACTTTTTCCATTGCTTCTAATGCTTCGGCATTTTTTATTAACACACCGGTGAGAGCACCACGACCGGTACCCACCATGATTGACATTGGGGTGGCCAGGCCCAATGCACATGGACATGCAATGATTAACACCGCAACAGCATTGACAACAGCATGAGCAATACGTGGTTCTGGTCCCCATATCCACCAGATGATCAGAGTCAGAATAGAAACAACGACTACGGCTGGTACAAAGTAACTGGCGACTACATCGACCAGTTTTTGAATTGGGGCACGTGAACGTTGTGCTTCAGCGACCATGTGGACGATTTGAGCGAGCAAGGTATCGCTGCCTACTTTTTCAGCACGCATGAGCAGACTTCCGGTGCCATTGACTGTCGCACCGATCAGGCGATCATCTACAACTTTGAGTACAGGTATCGACTCCCCAGTCACCATAGATTCATCAACTGTACTACTGCCATCGATAACAGTACCATCAACTGGTACTTTTTCGCCGGGACGAATACGCAGTTTGTCGCCGACTAAAACATGCTCTAGGGGTATATCTTGCTCGTCGCCATTATCCCGGACAATTCGGGCAGTATTGGGAGCCAATTCCAGTAACAATTTGATTGCGGCATTGGTTTTGCTACGAGCACGTAATTCCAGTACTTGCCCTAACAGAACGAGTACGGTGATCACTGCCGCTGCTTCGAAGTAGACAGGCACAGTGCCGTCTTGATGCTGCATGGTAGCAGGAAACAACTGTGGAAATATCAAGGCAACTACGCTGTATAACCAGGCTACGGAAACCCCAAGGCCAATCAATGTAAACATATTCAGATTTCGACTGATAACTGATTGCACGGCACGAATGTGGACAGGCCAGCCACCCCAGAAAACAACAGGGGTGGCTAATGAGCATTCAATCCATTGCACTTGTTGCATTGTGATACCTTCTGGTAGCCATTGAGGAACCAGATCTGCAACCATTGCCAACACAAACACTGGCAGAGCAAATATAGTGCTTAACCAGAAGCGACGAGACATATCATCAAGTTCACTGGTGTCTTCCTCAACTTGCACAGTCTGAGGCTCTAATGCCATGCCACATTTAGGGCAGTTACCGGGATGATTTTGTACAACTTCTGGGTGCATCGGGCAGGTATAGTCTATTTTTGTTGCTGTTACCGATTGAGCGACAGGCTCAAGTGCCATTCCACACTTAGGACAGATACCGGGACCATGTTGCAGAATTTCTGGGTGCATGGGGCAGGTGTAGTTATTGTGACTATCTTCTGCAGGCGATAATGTCTGATGATTTCCGTCACAACAGTTGCCAGGTTGTATCACATCCTGAATATAGTGTTCGGGCCTGGCCTTAAATTTAGTCAGGCAGCCTGCACAACAAAAGTAATACTGCTTGTCATCATGTTCAATATGATGACGGGTCATGTTTTTATCTACTTCCATGCCACAAACGGGATCAATTGCCATGATGCGTTCTCCTGTTACATAGATGTTAGTTGCTACTATTTAGTTAACTAATTTTACCCATACGATAGAAAATGTCTTCGCTAATGCTCATGCTCATTTTCTGTTGATGGTTGAATGTCATGCGCATGCTCACTGCCGTGAGGGTGTTGCTGGATATCAATACTGGCATCATTATGGTGATCGTTGTTATCTGTTTCTACTGTAGTACTACGACTATGGTCGTGACCATCAGTTTCAGTTTCTATTGTAGGTAAAGACATAACGCCTATGCCATAACGATACACTGCTTCTGCGCCAAGCCAGCCAGTGACCATTAACATTATGCCAGCAACAGCAGACACAGATAAAAATAGCAGGCCAGGTTTTTTGTGAGTTTTATTCAATACTACGACTGATATACCAACAAGTAAAAATAAAGCTGCAGTGGGTAATGCCCAGTTTCGATGTAGCGTCATGGCTGCATGTGATGCTGAGTCATGTTCAACGGTATTATAGGCATACCAACCTGCTATCACTGTAGCAACAGTAAATAAACAACCTGTCCATAAGCTCCAGTTAGCCATATGATGCCACTGTTCTTTCCAGCGATGGTCATTAGGTAGTACTTTTACGGCAAAATAAAAGACGACGGAAATGCTTAGCAGCCCGATGGTGAAATGCACCAGAATGGGATGCCAGTTTGGAATAACGGTGATCATGTTTTATCCCCATTAATTTTTAAGTGTTCTTTGAGTTGTAAAACCAGGCTGTACACAACAGGCAGGACAAACAAACTGAGCAGGGTGACTGTCACCATTCCGCCAACCATTGGGGCAGCGATTCGTTGCATGACTTCGGATCCTGTGCCGCTACCCCACATAATTGGTAGCAAACCGGCAATGGTAGCCGATGACGTCATGATAATAGGGCGTACCCGTTCGGATGTACCTGATCGAACTGCATCGATGATTTCCTGGCGAGTCAGATGCAACTTATTGTGTCTTAATGCAGCAATTTTTTGGTCAATAAACGTTAACACTAAGACCCCTATTTCTGCTGCTATTCCGGCAAGTGCAATAAAGCCCACAACTACGGCAACTGAGAGGTTAAAACCAAGTAAGTAAATTAGCCAGATACCGCCAACCAGAGCAAAAGGCACTGATAACATGACGACCAATGGGGCACTGATATTACGAAAATTAAGGTATAACAACAGGAAAATGCTAATAAGCGTGATAGGGATGACAATTTGTAATCGTTCAGCAGCACGTTCCATATATTCAAATTGACCGGACCAGGATAGGCTATAGCCTGCTGGTATGGTGACCTGTGTGTTAACAATCTGTTTTGCCTTAGCGACATAGCCACCGATATCATCCGTTTTGATATCGATATAAACCCAGGCATTAGGCCGGGAATCTTCTGTTTTAATGACAGGTGCCCCACGGCGTAGCTGCATGGTAGCTAATTGAGCCAGTGGGACCTGAGCACCTGTTGGTGTTGGAATCAGAATACGTTTTAACTCAGAAATATTGTCACGCAACTCCCGTGGGTAACGTAAATTTACTGGATAACGTTCCAGACCTTCTACAGTTTGAGTGACATTCATACCGCCAATCGCAGTTTGAATCACATCTTGCACATCGGCTATATGTAAACCATAGCGGGCCAATTCTTCGCGGTTAATATCAAAATCAAGATAATAGCCACCAGCTGCCTTGTCACCAAATGCCGATAATGTTTCTGGCATTTGTTTCACAATCTGTTCAATGTCATCAGCAATTTGCTCTAGGACAGTAAGGCTCGGACCACTAATCTTTAACCCTATAGGGGTTTTTATTCCGGTCGACAGCATATCAATTCGGGTTTTAATCGGCATTGTCCACGCGTTTGTAAGTCCCGGAAATTGAATAGCATGATCCATTTCATTCATTAATTGCCGGGTAGTTTTATCAGGATCAGGCCAGACCTTTTTATCTTTCAATGTAATGGTCGTTTCCAGCATAGATAATGGTGCCGGATCAGTAGCTGTCTCAGCACGACCTGCTTTACCGAAAACCTGCTCCACCTCAGGAAAGGTCATTAGTATTTTGTCTGTTTGTTGCAGTAGTTCACGTACTTTAGAGATCGAAATGCCTGGATAGGTGGTTGGCATATAGAGAATATCGCCTTCATCCAATGGCGGCATGAATTCGCTTCCTAATTTGCTCGCTGGAATACTAGTTATCGTAAGGATAATTACCGTCAGTAACAAAGTAAGCCAACGCCAACGAATTGCAATGCGTAATACAGGTGCGTGGATGTAATGCAGTACTCGGTTTATCGGGTTTTTTGCCTCTGGCAAGATATTCCCACGGATGAGATAACCCATCAAGACAGGTACCAATGTGATTGCTAAAATAGCGGCAGCGGCCATTGAATAGGTTTTGGTAAATGCCAAAGGTGAGAATAACCGGCCTTCTTGTGCTTGCAGAGTAAAAACAGGCAAAAATGACACTGTAATAATCATCAAAGAGAAAAATAAGGCCGGCCCAACTTCTTTGGCTGCAATTGCCACTGTTTGCCAGCGCTCGGAAACTGTTAATCCCCCCATTTTTTTCTGAGTGGCATATTCCAGATGTTTATGTGTGTTCTCAATCATGACAATGGCACCATCAACCATTACCCCGATTGCGATAGCGATTCCTCCCAATGACATGATATTGGCATTAATACCTTGCCAGTGCATTATTAAAAAGGCCATCAATATGCCGACTGGAAGACTGATGACAGCAACCAGTGCAGAGCGAATATGAAATAAAAACAGGATACAAATCAGACTGACCACGATAGATTCTTCGATCAGTTTTTCCTGTAAATTATCGACTGCGCGGTTGATGAGTTTACTGCGGTCATAAACAGGAATAATCTCTACCCCGGCTGGCAGGCCTTTTTCTAGTTCCGTCAGCTTGTCTTGTACATTTTTAATCGTACTAAGTGCATTTTCACCATAGCGCATGATGACTACACCACCTGCAACTTCACCTTCACCGTTAAAATCTGTCAATCCCCTTCTTAACTCGGGTCCAAGATGAATATTGGCTATATCGGTCAATCGAATAGGGGTGCCATTGTCACTGACGCTAACGGCGATGGATTTCAAGTCATCTAATGATTGAATATAGCCCAGTCCACGCACCATATACTCGGTTTCGGCCATCTCTATCAGTTTACCGCCGACATCACTATTGGAACGTTGAATGGCCTTTTTTACTTTTGATAGTGGAATGTTGTAATTCTGTAAGGCATTGGGATCGACCTCCACCTGATATTGTTTAACAAAACCGCCAATAGACGCGATTTCAGCAACACCTTCCACAGTTTGTAAGGGGTAACGTAAATACCAATCCTGAATAGAGCGTAATTGAGCAAGATCATGTCGACCAGTCTTATCAATCAGGGCATATTCATACACCCAGCCGACCCCTGTAGCATCAGGTCCAAGGTTGGGAGTGACTTCTTTGGGTAATCGGCCACTGACATAATTGAGGTATTCCAGTACCCTAGAACGCGCCCAGTACATATCGGTATCATCTTCAAAAATAATATAAACAAAAGACAAACCAAAAAAAGAATAGCCACGAACGGTTTTTGCTTTGGGTACCGCTAACATAGCAGTAGTGAGAGGATAGGTTACTTGATCCTCTACAACTTGCGGTGCTTGTCCAGGATATTCGGTGAGGACAATAACCTGTACATCAGATAGATCAGGGATAGCGTCAAGAGGTGTATTTTTCAGCGCCCATATACCGGCAATCACAATCAACACTGTTGCTAACAGTACCTGAAATTTGTCACGTAAGGAGGCGGTAATGATGCGATTAATCATGTTGATGCACCCCGTGTGATGAGTGGTCAATTACCGGCTGTTGTTCATTATGTGGTTGAATCGTATTACTTGTGGGTACTTCGCTTTCTGACATGTCATGGTCAGTCGGATTACTTGTTGTTATCGTCTCTGAAACAGTGGCACCGCTCTTTAAAGCATCCAGCATTTTGGCTGTGGATTCACGGAGTTTGGATTCAGAATCAATTAGAAACTGACTGGATGTGACAATTTCTTCATCTGATGATAAACCGCTGAGTATCTGCGTTAACCCATTGGATGATAATCCTGTAGTAACAGTTCTTGGTTCAAATTTACCTTGTTCACGGACCACAAAAACTTGATCACGTTCACCAGAACGGACGATGGCTTCTGAAGGAACCGTTATAGCATTAAGTTGTTGTTGGGTTTTAATGGTGACATTAGCAAACATGTCAGGTTTGAGCAGTAAGTCAGGGTTATTAAATTCAAGCCGGACTTTAATCGTGCGCGTTTTGGCTTCAGCATAAGGATATATGTAAGATAATTTGCCTTTAAATACCTGTCCTGGGATGCCGGTCAGTGACATTTCAACAGCATCACCAACATTTACCCAAGGCAGGTCAGATTCATACACATCAGCAAATACCCAGACTCTAGATAGATCTGCCAGCATATAAAGTTCAGTTTGTGGTGTAACACGTTGCCCTTCTCGGGCACCGATATTAATCACGATACCGTTAAAAGGTGAGTGAATGTGAAGGCTCTTTTTGATTTCACCAGAGTGTTCCATATCACGGATCTGGTGTTCTGGTACATCCAAAAACTCCAGTCGTTCACGGGCTGTTTTTGCCATTTGTGCAGCACCATTACGAATATCTTCAAATGGACTGTCTTTAAGTGTTTTTAAGCTATTAAGTGCCAATAGATATTCCTGAGCACTGGTCACTAGTTGAGGTGAATAGATACTCAGTAACATGGTGTTTTTTCTGACTGCAGTACCCGTTTTATCAATGAATAGCTTTTCTACCCAGCCTTCTGTTTTAGGGTGAAGACGGGTGATTCGTTCTTCATCATAGGCAATACGACCCACAGTGCGAATATCATGAGATAGGGCAGTAATGCTTGCGGTCGCTGTACGAACACCCATATTTTGAACGGTAACTGGGTCAATATTAACAGTGCCGTTAGATTTGTCATCACTGTTACTGCTATCTGAGTAAACAGGAATATAGTCCATGCCCATGCTGTCTTTGGCAGGCACAGCAGAGGTGACTTCGGGGTTCATTGGATTACGATAGAACAGTGGTTTTTGTTGTTGAACAATTTTGCTAGATTCTTCAGACAAAGGCTGGGCTTGTTGTTTCGCAAACCAGTAAGCACTGTATGCGCCTACTGTAATTCCAGCAGCCAATGCCAATGTAACTAAAATAGATTTATTCATAAATATTCTCCTCGCCGACAGTTGCGACTAATTTGGCAAGTGCAGACTTGGCTTCACTGATGGTTTGCCACAGATTTGTTTCATAGTTATAGAGTGTGATTTGGGCACGGATCAGATTCAGGAAGTCCACTTTATTAACCTGATAGCCTGCCAGCATTGATGCTACTGTTTGCCTTGCTTGCGGGAGAACGCCGGTTTTAAATAACACGACTTGTTCTGTCGCACGCTCATAATCAGCTATGGTTGCGGCGATATCAGCTTGGATAGTTAACCATTGATCTTGCAATGCGTATTGCTGTTGTTTAACCTCACTGTGTCGTTGCGAAATGGCCTTTTTCTGTTTTCTTTCAGCAAACAGGGGCATAGTGATACCAACTTTTAATGAAAACAAATCAGAACGCTGATCACCGTTAGGATTATCACCTTGACGGATTCCATAGGATGCACCGATATTGAAATCGGGCAATAAATCACGTTCAGCCAATTTTTTTTGCTCTGTGGCTGCATCAATAAGCCATCTTTGAGTAGCCAATGAAGGTCGATTGTCTTTGGCTAATTGAAAGACTGCTGACGAGCTTTTCAAAACTGGTAGATCAACCTCTATATTCGATAATGATGGTAGTTGGACAGTTTGGTCTGTCGGCTGATTGAGCAGGGCATTGAGACGTGCTGATTCCTGTTTTCGTCTACTGGCAAGTTGAATATCCCGATCAAGCAGTTTTGATAATTCCAGTTGTGCTAGTAATACATCTTGCTGTAAACCCTGACCTACCTTGTATTTAGTTTGGGCAATTTCAATAAACTGCCGAAGCAAAGTTTTGTTGATAGTGTTAACTTCAAGTGAACGGTCAAGGTAAAACAATCGCCACCAAAGCGTTTTTACGTCACGATTTAGCTGAAGATGCATTTCTTCAACATTGCTATTGGCTGCTTTGGCGCGATAAGAAGCAATCTGCTCTTTTAAAGCGAGTTTTCCGGGATAGGGGATGCGTTGACTGATTCCAAACTGTAATTGTGTCATTGCTTCCTGATCGATATTAAATGTATCCACAGGCAGATTTAGAGTATTAAAACTGATCATTGGATCGGGCAAACTACCGACCTGTGACGGGATTGCCATCATCGCATCTGCTCGTGCCTGTATCTCAGCAAGGCCTGGATTTTCAACCTGAAGGCGAACCAAAGCTTGTTGTAGCGTTAATGGCTTAGGTTGAGTTGACTGATAGCCTGTTTGTTCTGGGATAGCTGTATTTAATGATTCGGCAGAGACAAACCAAGCAGCACATAACAGAAATATCGATAATAAAATTCGGGCATAGTAGCCAAGTAGCAAGTTCCACATAATTAAACACCTTGTTGGCATTATCTACAGCACCATCTACTAAGTGATGATGCACGATATAGCGTGCTTTAAAACCGGGAGGGATTTAATACGTTTTTATCTATGCCGAAGGCAAAAATGAACGTATTACATACACTTTAAAGCAATGGTTTAAAGTGTAATAGGTGGCCGAAATAAGGATGAGGATTGAGCAGGTGGGGAACTGGCATGAAATGTCGAATGCCAGCGTGTAGCATTTCGATAAGCATATAACTCTGTAGGTAATTCTGTAATGCCAACACTGACGGAACAAGAACCGTGAGCAGTATTGCAATTATGTTGATCAGAGCAGTGCCCACATTTTTTAGGCACTTGCTCGGAATGACAATCAGCCATATCCATATTCATATTCATATCAGTGGAATATGTTTGTTGTGGAACAGAAATATCAGGCACAGCATAGGCAACCGTCATTGGCAAATGAGCCATGATGGTAATCAAAACGAATAACAATTTTTTTGTGATGCTACGCATATAATTGTGTTTTAGTTCAGTGCACTTTCTGACAACGTTAACTAATTGTAGTGCCTAATAGATTATCTTGCCAATGAATTTCTCATACTGTTTCATTTTTCCCTTTTATATAACACATAAATATAAGATCTGGGATCACCATGAGGATTGATAAAAGTGTAATCCTCATGGCAGATTAAATTGAATGATGAACCCAAGCGTCCAGATAGTTCATCGACAGCGTAGCGAAGTACGGGTAAGCCAGCACACCTGGTGGCACCTGTTTCTGAAAATTCAGCAAATATTGCATAACCGCCGATCTTTAAGGTCGATTTTACATTGTCAAAATAGCCTTCGATATCACTCTCATCGAGTAAAAAATGCAACACAGCTCTATCAATCCATACATCAACGATTTGCGTTATTAGATTATTGAGAGGTTGAGCAATATCCTGACATAGGTACGTAATGTCCCTAGATATTTCTCCCAACCTTGTTTTGACCTGACTGAGCGCCTCATTACTAATATCATTGAGGATTAATCTTGCATCATGGTTCAGTAGCTCATCGATGAGTACCGACGTCCCTACACCAGGAAGAAAAATCGTTGAGCCACGCCATTCAGGAACACGGGACAAGAGTTTTAAAGTTTGTGATGCTTCCTGCTCATACCAGCCCAATTTTGAATTTTCGGCTTGTGAAAAAATAGTATTCCAATGATGATTGTTTGATTTTATCGTCATCGATCCAGTACTGCTTTCGCCACCAGATCAGATGATGCTGGATTTTGACCTGTTATCAGGTTTCCATCTGTCACCACATAAGGTAGCCAGTCTTCGCCTTTAGAATAATTGGCGCCCATAGTTTTTAATTCATCTTCTAGTAAGAAAGGCACAATGTCTGAAAGTTGAACCGCATCTTCTTCACTGTTACTGAATGCTGTAACAGACTTTCCTTGAACCAAAGGTGAACCTTCTGCATTTTTAGTATGGCGAAATACGGCTGGAGCATGACACACAGCAGCAACAGGCTTACCGGCAGTGTACATAGATTCAATTAATGCGATTGATGCTTGATCTTCAGCTAGGTCCCATAGCGGCCCATGACCACCAGGAAAAAATACAGCATCGTAATCCTCAGCAGAGATATCAGATAATTTTAATGTATGTGCCAACGCGTTTTGAGCGCTAGCATCCTGTTTAAATCGTTCAGTAGCAGCTGTTTGGAAATCAGGCTCATCACTTTTAGGGTCAAGAGGTGGTTGTCCACCAAGTGGGGAGGCTAATGTAATGGCTACATTTGCATCTTTAAAAACATAATATGGGCTAGCAAATTCTTCAAGCCAAAAGCCGGTTTTAAGACCAGTATTACCCAGTTTGTCGTGAGATGTGAGAATAATAAGAATTTTCATAGTGTTGATCCAGTTTAATAATTGTGAGAGTAGCTAGTAATCTAATCTAATTTAACAGTTATGGCGAGAATTTTGCTTGAATTATTATTTTCTGAATATTTTAGTCAAAACAGTGTGGATAGCGCTATATTTGGCTTTGTATGGTAGATGAAAGCGAAAAAACCGAATTTTTTGCCGATCATTAAGTCACTAATAGTGTGCGGTACTTAAATACGCTGTAGGAGAACAGCTAGTCAACATTACAATTAGCGGGGATTTTACTCAGGCCTAGGCTAGGTTGCTTACTGTGTGCCAGATTTAAAAAGTTGTGTTAATCTAACCTCTGCATAATGACTTGCTTATATTCTGGTTAAGGTGTGTGGAAAGTTCAAATTTATGGAAAAAGATAATTATCATCGATTAAATAATGATCCCGATGTCATTGATGGGTTCAGTCGAACATTACCAGAAATTGAATGGTTGACATTGGTTTTAATACTATTTTATCTGACAGTTGGAGACGTTGAGGAAACTGTCAAGCCATTATTGATACTGGCATCTTGCCTATTCGCTATCGTGATTATTGTTTTTCAATATATTAATTTTTTTAACGAATCCAAAGAATGGAAAATCTCAGTTCAGACCTGGCTAATGATACTTTATATCAGTTATGTCCTTTGGTATTCAGGCAAGTTGGACAGTCCATTATTTAATCTGTACTTACTGCCAATTATTGCGAGCGCCATTACTCTAGATAAGTTGGCAACCTTCCTGAAAACAGGGTTGATAGGACTTACGATGCTCTACTTTCAAAGTAGTGAAGCTAACGAAGGTATTTTGCCTTCATTGACTGAAAGTGGTGAGTTACTCCTCCTATTTTTTCCAATAGTCCTCGTCACGTACATCACCACTATGTTGTCTGCTGACATACAAAGAGGATTCAACAGACTGAAAATTATTTCTGAAACAGACGAGTTGACCAAACTGTTCAATCGTCGATCTCTTAATCGACTTGCACTAAAAATGTTTGGTATGGCAACACGTCACAATCGCAGTGTTTCAGCACTTATGGTCGATGTTGATAATTTAAAACCCGTTAATGATAAATTTGGACATGATGCCGGAAACCTTTTGTTAATCAATATCGCTCAATGCCTGAGTTCTGTGTTGAGAGAGGAAGATATTGCCGCACGTTATGGTGGTGATGAATTTATTGTCATGCTTTCTGATTGTTCAATAACACAGGCACAACAAGTTGCAAAAAGAATTATTCATGAGTTCAATCAAAAGCGTCTGAGCTATAAAGGGTCGACGATAGAACTGAGTGCCAGTATCGGTATAGCATCATTTCCAGAGCATGGGCAAACAGTTGAGGAAGTAGTACAGAATGCTGATATAGCTATGTATTCTAGTAAAGAACAGGGTAATAATCTGGTTTCTGTCTACGGTCAAAAATAATTAATGTACTTAGTCAGAAATAAAATCCGAAATATGGATTTCTCCTCCGTGTATGATTTGTGCTCTTAACCCTGCTTTATGAACCATATAGTCCATTACTTCAGAGCCTAATCGTGCAGATAAATATGAACAAGGTTCACATAATCGGATGCCTTTTAACGTTACATTGCCGATAGAAAATGATTTGCCTACAAGTTCATTAAGCTGAATTCCCTGGGTGACAATATTTCTACGGAAATCATGACCTGAGTAATGGTGTCCTGTAATAGCGTTAAACTCGTCAATTTTTTCTTGCTCTATCAGAGAAACTTCAAAATCGGGTTGGTTCTGCATGTGTTCAGAAAAAGTACCTTGAGATGAATAATAGCGGTCACCGACAATGCCTTTACCTGCTTCTAGTGTGGCCGTTGGACTCGAAACTAGTCTGTCGCCAGAATGTTCGGCTGTTAAAATGTCTTTTATAATCCCATTCATAATTGTGTCACAGGCATAGCAGTTAGTGATTAAATGATTATTTCTCGGTATTATCGAAATAGGACTGAAACATAGCTTGCAATTTTTCTTTTCCAAGACTTTGCATCACCCCTATATTGCGCTCAGGAATCAGTTCTACATTTGGATAATTGGCGATAGCACGTTCCAGACTTTGTTCCCTAATTAAATGTAATAAAGGGTAGGGTGAACGGTTGCTATAGTTTTCGACATCATTTGGCTTAGTTCCAGAAAATTGATAATCAGGATGAAAACTGGCAATTTGAAATATACCTTCCAGTTCCATTTGTATGATCAGACCATCGGCATAATCGAGAAATTCGTTGTAATCACAGAAGTCCTCTAATACTTGGGGGTGGATCAATAACGTCGTTTCAATTGTTTTATCATCGCTGAGAAATTTAAGCTCAGTTTGTAGATCCTCTAATAGCTGTTCTTGAGTTGTTGCTTCTGATACATAAAAGCGTATTCGATTATTTACCAATTCGCGTTTTGCAAAAGGGCATAGATTTAAACCAACTACCAGTGTTTCAACCCATTTTCGCACGGACTTGATTATTTTTTCGTGTGGCAAATAGTTACCCAGTAATTATGGTTATGAATTTAAATAAAATATACAGCAAAAAGATAAAAAAAAGCCCCGGCAGTGTTGCCGAGGCTTTTTTGTTTATGCTAACTGCGTATTAACGGTTGCAAATGTACATTGTTACTTCGAAGCCGAAACGCATATCTGAATATTCTGGTTTAGTCCACATGATCGTATTCCTCTCATTAGTGTTTAAATTATTGCCTGAAACAATTCCAAGCAGTTGATTAACATTTTAGTGATCTGGATCAAGATTAGAATCAGGGATCCCCTCTTTATTACTCAGGATTTTCCTGAACTGGTTAGCCGATGAGTATCATATGCTATGTAATTAGCAGACCTATGATTAACACCTTTTGATTTATGACTAATTGGCGATGATAAGTTTAGAATATTAGTGTTAGAATTTGAGACGATTATGTATCTTGAATTTGAACTATAAAGCGTTAAAAATATCATGTATGTAGTGTAATGATCCTGGTTTTTAACCATGAATAGCTTAAAAGACAGTAGTCAACTAGCAAAAATGAATTGGTTGCTGGCTACCCTTGCCACACTGTTTCTTATTGTTTGGTTAATGCCAACAATTAGTGTCATACAAGACGTTGTCATTATGTCACTGCCAACTCATATGTTTGCAGAGATATTTTCAGTTATTGTCTCCATGCTCGTTTTTGCACTTGTCTATAGTACACGTGCTGAAGATCGTCCTGGTAACCCAGTTATTCTTGCTTGTGCATTTCTTGTTGTTGGTCTGGTGGATTTTGCACATACACTGTCCTACTATGGGATGCCTGTTTTCGTGACTCCGGGTAGTGCAGCCAAATCGATTTATTTCTGGTTGGTGGCGCGATATATTGCTGCTATTGCATTGCTGGTATCGGCAGTGCTGCTATGGAAACAAGTACTAAAACTACCTAACCGTTATTGGCTTTTGCTTGTAAGTCTTGTTCTTACAGTCGTTATATACTGGGTCGGGCTTTATCACCTTGATGTTTTTCCTGTCACCTTTATTGAAGGGCAGGGATTGACACCATTTAAGGTGATAGCAGAATACGGAATTATTTTAATCTTGTTAGTGCCTGCTATTCTTTTCTATCTACAGGCAAATAAATCCGAATTATTTGATTCCAGTAGTATGTATGCAGCGACAGTGATAACCATACTAAGTGAACTATCATTTACTCTGTATTCAGATGTGTCTGATATCTTTAATTTACTTGGACATACCTACAAGGTTATTGCTTACATTTTTATATTTAGAGCAATATTTTTGTTTGTTGTACGCGAACCTTATCAGAAACTTCATGAAAGTGAGCAATACAACCGAACTTTGTTTGAAAGTTCTTCCATTGGTCTAGCAGTATGTCGGATGGATGGCACACTGATTGATCTTAACCAGTCCTATGCGGATATTATTGGCCGTAGCATTGAAGAAACCAAGCAATTAAGTTACTGGCAGATAACTCCTGAAGAGTATATGGAGCAGGAACAGTATCAGCTGGAGATGCTAGAAGACAAACAGTGTTATGGTCCTTACCAGAAGGAATATCTACATAAGGATGGACATCGTGTGCCGGTAAGACTCTCCGGCAGATTAATAGAAAGAGAGAATGAGGCCTTAATCTGGTCCAGTGTTGAGAATATTTCAGATGAAGTTTTGGCTAATCGTGCTCGTGATGAATCAGAGCAGAATTTCAGACAGCTGGTTGAGCACATGCGAGAGGTTTTCTGGCTGACAGATGTCGACACCAATAGAGTGATTTATATTAGCCCAGCCTATGAGGTGGTCTGGGGAAGAAGTTGCGAGAGCCTCTATGCCGAGCCTACATCGTTCATAAAGGCTATTCATAACGATGATCGTGAACGAGTCAAACAATCAATTCTAAGACAAAAGGAAGGCAGTCGTAATGAAGAGTATCGTATTGTTAAGTCCGACGGTACTGTTCGCTGGATAAAAGACCAGTCATTTCCAGTATTGAATCAGGAGGGTGTAGTTTATCGTGTTGCTGGCATAGCAGAAGATATAACTGAAGAAAAATTTGCTCAAGAACTGCTCGAGCAGCGTGTTCAAGAACGTACAGAGTCGTTGTTTCAAAAAGAACGAGAACTTATTATTGCCAAGGAAGAAGCTGAACGTGCAAATCGAGCTAAATCTCAATTTCTATCCAGTATGAGTCATGAATTACGTACTCCTCTTAATGCGATTCTTGGTTTTTCACAGTTACTAGAGTTTGATCAGAACCTTAATAAAGATCAGCAAGACTCAATCAGATCCATACAGCATGGAGGCAGGCATCTACTACTACTGATTAATGAGGTTTTAGATCTTGAAAAAATTGAGACAGGTAAATATGAGATAAACATTGAGCAAGTTGATATACATGAAATTTTGATGGAATGTGTAGCTCTGTCTGAACCATTAATTACACAATATGAAGTGTTATTATCGCTTCACGCAGACAATCTGATTCAACCTTATGTCTCGGCTGATAAAACCAAGCTTAAACAAGTTATTCTTAACCTGATTTCGAACGCTTGTAAGTATAACCATAGTGGTGGAACAGTTGATATTGAATGCATCAATACGAATGACCAAGGAATTCTTAGACTCTCCATTACAGATAATGGTAATGGCATAGAAAAAGAACAACAGGCTAGTATTTTCGAACCTTTTAACCGCTTAGGTGCGGAGTTCGGCAGTATCGAAGGGACTGGGATAGGCCTGACTATAACGAAAGAATTAATTGAAATAATGGGCGGTAGCATTGGGTTTGAAAGTGAGCTGAAAAAGGGAAGCCGGTTTTGGATTGACCTGCTAACATACAATTCAGATTTGAATGTGGACAAGTTAACAGATATGGAAGTTGAATCTGACCAGACTGTTTATAATCAAAATGATTTTAATTCGGGGCAGTATACAATTCTCTACATTGAAGACAATTTAATGAATCTGAGTCTGGTTGAAACCATATTTAAAAAATATCGACCAAACTATAAGCTTATTAGTGCCATTAAACCAGAAGAAGGCATTGAACTTGCCTATGAGTTTAAGCCAGATTTAATATTACTTGATATTAATCTTCCAGAAATGGATGGTTATCAGGTTATGGAGAAATTAAGCATTATGGAAGAGTGTAAAACTATTCCTGTGATCGCTGTTAGTGCTAATGCGATGAACACTGATCTTGAACGTGGTAAAAAATCTGGTTTCAAAGCATATGTAACAAAACCAATTGATATTGACGCTTTTTTAGACGTTATCAAGCAACAATTAGCTGATACCGTGTAACTCATATTGTTTTGGAGTTCATACACTGACAATTAGACAGAAAATCATAATACTTAAGTAAAAAAAAGCCCCGGCAGTTGCCGAGGCTTTTTTGTTTATGCTAACTGTGTATTAACGGTTGCAAATGTACATTGTTACTTCGAAGCCGAAACGCATATCTGAATATTCTGGTTTAGTCCACATGATCGTATCCTCTCATTAATGTTTTATGGTTGCTTAAATGTTTCAAGCAGGTGAGATACATAATACTGATTTAGATCAAGAATAAAATCAGGGATCTTCTTTTTATCACTCAGGATTTTCCTTAGTGACTGGATTCGGCTCGATTGATATAGCACACCAACATCGACATGGCCGATCGAAAGGGTTTTACTTTTCGTCGCTGGTTGCTATCCGCAGACATTTTTAATGAACGGGCAATTATTTTTGGATCTTTCCAGGTAAAAACACCGTGTTCAATATCCAGAGCATGGCTGTCACGTGTGACTTCCGCCGACCAGTTGTTTTGTTGTAAAGCGTTAGTTTTTGATGGTATTGCTCCCTATAGCAGTGGTAGCGCTTCAGAGGTAATTAAATCATTATCGGTTTTTATTCTATCAACAAGAGAATGGGTATGTATGAGTTTGAATAATTACAAGAGGACTGCACAAAGTCCAAATACAAAAAAGCCCCGGCGGATGAGGTTGCCGAGGCTTTTTCTTTACGCTAACAGTTTTGATTAACGGTTGCAGATGTACATTGTTACTTCAAAGCCGAAACGCATATCTGAATATTCTGGTTTAGTCCACATGATCGTATCCTCTCATTAGTGATTGAATATAAGACTGGAATTTCCCCAGTCAGTGATTCACATTATAGACATCTCCATCAAGAGGAATATCAGAGAACCGCTATTTAATGGTCAGGATTTTGCTGAATTAAGGGTAAGCAAAGGATACTTAGGGTATACAAAAAAGGCATCCGAAGATGCCTTTTTAGTTTACTAGTCGTAGCTATAATGCTTGCGCAGTGTTTTCACAACCTGCCACATGCTGGTTAAACCTTCAGGAAACTCAACATAATCACCTGGTACGATACGCACTGGTTCGCCACCATCTGGTGTGACTACGATTTCGCCTTCGAGAATATAGGCTTTTTCTGTTTCATCAAAATCAAGTCTGAACTCAGAGACTGGGCAATCCCAGGTTTCCCAGCTTGCAACGCCTAATTCTTTTAGACGTTCTTCACTAGGGTTCTTTTCAATTATAATTTCTGGCATGTGAATCCTGCATATAAATAATAGTAATCAAAAGATGGACGTCGTTATGTTGTTGGCACGCCATCCCCATGTCACGATCGATCTTCATTAAACTTTGCGATCGTCATTTTCGAGACGGGCAAATGATATCAGAAAGCGCGCGGTAATTTTTACGAGGATTGTTTTTTTTAGACTTAGTTCAAGTAAGGGCTCTGATTAGGCTTAAAATTGAATCTGAGTGCTGGGCCTTGATGCAGTTTGGTGTTACCCGGTAAATACATTGCCTTTAGAAGACAAAGATTATTCAGAATAAGTTCAACATCATTTTGATTCTGGAAATATGCAAAAGAATAGAGCGACAAGATCATTAAAATGGCGACTATCACCATATAGATAGAGTAGTGCTTTAATTGCGATAAATTGTTTCAATCAAATGAAAACCAAACTTGGTTTTAATCGGCCCGTGCACGGTCAGCACAGGCTTTTTGAAAACGACATTATCAACTGCCTTCAACATCGTACCAGGGCTAAATTCACCAAGTTCGCCACCTTTTTTCGCTGACGACTTACATAAGGAATGCTTTTTAGCGAGCAGGGCAAAGTCTTTGCCACCGGCCAACTGTTTCTTGATTGACTCCGCTTCTTCTTTGGTTTTCACCAAAATATGTCGTGCACATGCTCTTGCCATCTTTGACCCACTTGTGAAAAAGCCCTGGAACTGTTCCTGCCTAACGTAATGTTCTGCTAAATAAATTCAGTGCTAATTGATAGCCCAGCATCGCTGTTTGTGCATCATAGCGGCCGCCATCACCTTCATCACGCATAAAGGCGTGTCCGGCATTAAATTCATGCCATGTAAAGGTAATATCGGTATCGCTTAATGCTTTATAAATCTTGGCAAGGCCTTCAGGTGGAATATGGTTATCCTGCTTACCCCAAATCATCAATAACTCACCTTTAATATCATCAAGGCGTTCCATGCTGTGTTGACCGGGTTGATTAGGAATGACTTGAATATGCAGATCGGTACCGTAAAAACACGCAGCCCCTTTGACTTCAGGCTGTAATGCAGCACGAAATGCCAAGTGACCACCAATACAATAACCCATCGCACCGATATGACCATTGCACCAGTCTTGTTGTTTGGCAAACTCGATTAACGCGACATTGTCAGTGTCATAGCCTTGCACTTCTTTAGTGTGCTTATCGGCATTGCCTTTTTCACGGCCGGCATCGTCATAACCCAACACCGTACCAATAGGGTTAAGCTCATGGAATACTTCAGGAACTAAAACAGCATAACCATGACTTGCCATCAGCCTTGCAGCACGCTCAATCGGGCCGGTTTGTTGGAAAATTTCTGAATAAAACAAAATAACAGGGTAGCTACCTTCACCGACAGGGCGGTGAATATAAGTACGCATTATGCCAGTGGGTGTATCAAGATCAGTAAAATGGCTTTGTATGTTCATTATGGGCTCTTTTGATTCGTGTGTAATTGTTGGTAAATAGCGGTAGATAAAAGGAGGGTATTGTACAGTGATTCATGGTGTTCATCATTTCTGATCGAGATAAAAATCTGGTCGATAGGCAAATTAGTTAAATCAATCGAGCCGATCCCATTGATTGTTCCATTTAGGTTATTGGTATAAGGTAAGCATAGTCTTTGCTCCTACATGCTAGTGAATGAGGATAAGAAAATGCTGCAGAAACAACTTCTTATTATAGCGTTGCTTTATGTCTTTCCAGTTCAGGCCGAAGAAATGGAACGCTCTACCATCACAACCTGTGCATATCAAGCTGGTACTGCTCGTGAAATCCAATTGATTAGGCAAAGTGAAGGCGATGATTGGTCACAATTCGAGCAGAAAATAAAGCAAATATACAAAGACACTCCAGGCCGTTCGGATCTACTTGTAATCGCCAAAAATGTGTACCTACAACCGATAACGACATTACCGACTGAAGCATATGAAAAAGCTTTTACTGCGTGTGTTAGTCGGATACAGGGTACAGAACCATCAGCATAAGTGTTTTTACGGTGCGTAAATTAAATTGACAGGCTGCTTGATCGTCGTGGACAGTTTTTAACAAAATACTTGGCAATTACACCTCATACGACATCCAGTAAAGCGTCCTCTAATTTTTCATACTGAAATTTATAACCTGCATTCAACGCTTTTGCAGGAATGATTTTCTTTCCTGTCAGCAATAATTCTTCACCCATTTGTCCCATTAAAATTTTTATAATTATTGCAGGCATAGGTAAAAGAGTCGGACGGTTTAGTGCTTTACCAAGCGCCTTTGTAAATAACTGATTCGTTACTGGGTTAGGTGATGTGCCATTAATAGCGCCTTGTAAGCTATGGTGTTCAATGCAGTGCAAAATAATACCAACCAAGTCATCTAGGTGAATCCAAGACATCCATTGTTTACCCTGACCTATTCTTCCCCCTAGACCCATTTTAAAAACGGGTAGCATTTTTCTTAATGCTCCGCCTTTACCCAGAACAATTCCGGTACGCAATAAACATGTACGAATTCCAAGCTTTTGTGCTTGTAGGGCGACTGTTTCCCATTGTAGGCATACTTGACTAGAAAAGCTGTCATCACCTGATACTGTTTCATCAATAAATTCGCTAGTATCGCCAACGCCATAATAACCAATAGCTGAACCACTAATTAGCAATTTGGGTTTATGTTTTATGTTGTTAAAGAATGCAATAAGATCTTGAGTTGTATCAATACGACTACTGAGAATATGTTGTTTTTGTTGAACGCTCCAACGCTTGTCGGCTATAGGTTCACCTGCCAGATTAATCACAACATCGAAAATAACGTTATCCTTCAATTGTGCTAGTTCACTAATGCCATGAATAGGTGCTTTAATTATTTCAGGATGTCGACTCAATATAACAATAGTATGTTGTTTTTCCAGTAAACGGGAACAAAGGGCTGAACCAATAAATCCTGTACCGCCAGTAATTAATAAGTTCATTTATTTTTCCTGAGAATCAATGGGGGTCAGGAGCCATTGATTATATTCATCATACAAACTGAATCACAACAACAGTGAGAACAGTAATCGTGCTCAATATGGTAGCGGCAACGGTAAGCTTATTGGCGTTATATGACCGGCTGTGATTAACGGAAGATGACAAGGCAGCTTGTCGTTCTTCCATCTTGGCGGATAGCCAATGAATGATTTCTTCACGCATGGGGGAACCAGGACGGCCTAATTTTCCTCTGCCTTTACCCAATTCAGTAAACACGCCTTCAACACCAAGGTTTTCTAGTAGTGCTAAATCATCGGTATTCATAAGTACTCCTACTTTATTAATAACGAAAACGCTGTCTATCTCTGTACTGCAATGGTGAATCTTAAATTCAACAAAAAAAGCCAGAATGATTACTCATTCTGGCTTTTGGTTTAATCCCACTTCAACGCGCCGCCGGTTTGATATTCGGTGACTTTGGTTTCGAAGAAGTTTTTCTCTTTCCTCATATTAGCCTGTTCATCTAGCCAGGGCAGGGTACTTTCTGCTCCGGGGAACGGTTCTTCAAACCCGAGCTGTTTCGCACGGCGGTTAGCGATAAATCGGAACTGACCGACATGCGCTTCTTTTGAATAACCGAGAATAGGGTCACGCAGGATATAGCCAGCGTAGGTTTCTTCAGCCGCATCGGCTTCTTCCCACATTTGTTGTACTTTTCGTGGGTCAAGTTTAACGTTTTCTTCTTTGATGATTTGTTTAACAACTCGAATACCAAATGAAGCATGCAGCACCTCATCACGCATGATGTATTGCAATTGTTCGGCGGTACCTTTCATCAAACCACGGCGTTGCAGGGCAAAAATCGGGCTAAAGCCGTTGTAGAACCAGCAACCTTCAAAAATACCGCCAAAGAAGGCGTAGGCCATGACGAAGTTTTCTAGTTCGTCACGATCATGCAGATCAATATCACTGCGTAATATTGAACTCAGGCGAGCGTTGGCCAGTTGAATCTTCTGGTTAATTTCTGGAACCACACGGTATCGGTTGTAGATTTCACTTTGATCCAGACCAATGGTTTCGATGCAGTGTTGATACGTCCATGTGTGCAATGCTTCTTCATAAACCTGACGAGCCTGATAGATTTGCAGTTCAGGCGCACTCATTTTTTCCATTACTGCCAGACCGATATTACGCATAGCAAGAATGTCTGATGTGGTCAGGTAAGACAGTACGTTTTCATAAACATGACGTTCTTCAAGAGTCAGGTTATGACGGTAGTCATGAACATCCTGAGACATGTTGATATCAAGCGGTGTCCAGTGGTTCTTGTTGGCATTAAGGAAGTAATCCCATGCCCACGGGTATTTGAACGGTGCCAGTTGATTAATATCAGTCATACCGTTAATGACACGTTTATCGTCTGGGTTAACAGGCGCAACGTTGGCTAATGGCAATGAACTGAACACAGGTTTATCCACCACTACAGCGCTGACAGATGGCTTGTTGGCTGTCTGTTCAGGAGCTGGTGTCACCTGTTCTGGCTGTGGAACTACCTGCTCAGGTTTTGGCGCCGTTTGTTCAGGTGCTGGAGCTGCAAGCGGTGCTGAAAATGGATCATCCCAATTTAACATTACTGACATGCCTCGCAATCTGGTTCTAAAATTGAGCATGCTTTAGGTGCTTCAACGCCTTCACCTAATATGATGTCATCAACAGGTGCGGCGGCGCTAATGGCCACTGGTGCTGGTTTTGGAGCAACAATGGTGACTGCAGGTGCGGCACTGCTGGTTTTTTCAGCGGCAGTCGCACCCATAGAACGTAGGTAGTAGGTTGTTTTAAGACCACGAACCCAAGCTAGTTTATACAGGTTGTCCATTTTCTTGCCAGATGGTTCAGCCATATACAGGTTAAGACTTTGAGCCTGATCTAGCCATTTTTGACGACGAGAAGCCGCTTCTATCAACCAGCGTGCATCCATTTCAAATGCAGTTGCATAGATTTCTTTAAGCTCTGTTGGAATGCGGTCAATCGATTGCAGGCTACCGTCAAAGTATTTGAGGTCGTTGATCATGACATCATCCCACAGACCACGAGCTTTTAGGTCATCAACCATATATGGGTTAATGATGGTGAATTCACCTGACAAGTTCGATTTTACAAACAGGTTTTGATAGGTCGGCTCAACCGATTGGCTCACACCACAGATGTTTGAAATAGTTGCTGTTGGTGCAATCGCCATGGTGTTGGAATTACGCATGCCTTGTTGCTTGATTTTGCTGCGAAGTGTATCCCAGTCTAATGTTTGGCTTTGATCTTGTTGCAGATATTCACCACGCGCTTCCTGCAGGATCTTGATAGAGTCGATTGGCAAAATTCCCTGACTCCACAAGCTGCCTTCGTAGGTTTTGTAACTACCGCGTTCAGCGGCCAGATCTGAGGAGGCTTCAATAGCGTAATAACTGACCGCTTCCATTGAGGTATCAGCAAATTGAACCGCTTCTTCTGAGCTGTATGGTAGGCGTAATTTATACAATGCATCCTGAAAACCCATAATACCGAGACCAACAGGGCGGTGTTGAAGGTTAGAGTTACGTGCTTGAGGCACACTGTAATAGTTGTACTCGATTACATTATCCAGCATACGCATAGCAGTAGTGATGGTACGCTTGAGTTTTTCAAGATCCAGACCATTTTCAGTCACATGTTGTGGCAGGTTGACGGAACCCAGATTGCATACTGCGATTTCACTGTCTGATGTGTTCAGAGTGATTTCAGTACATAGGTTAGAGCTATGTACAACACCGACATGTTGTTGCGGGCTGCGAAGATTACATGGATCTTTAAATGTGATCCATGGGTGACCTGTTTCAAACAACATACCTAACATTTTGCGCCATAAGTCGTTGGCTGGCAGTGTTTTGAAGTTACGAATTTCACCGCAAGCCGCTTTTTCTTCGTACGTGTTGTAGGCTTGTTCAAATGCCAAGCCAGTTAGATCGTGAAGATCAGGAACTTCTTCTGGTGAAAATAACGTCCAATCGCCATTTTCAGCAACGCGTTTCATGAACAGATCAGGGATCCAGTTAGCCGTGTTCATGTCGTGAGTACGACGGCGATCGTCACCGGTGTTTTTACGCAAGTCGAGGAATTCTTCAACATCAATATGCCATGTTTCGAGATAGGCACAGACAGCCCCTTTACGTTTACCACCTTGATTGACGGCAACCGCAGTGTCATTGGCGACTTTCAGGAAGGGTACAACACCCTGAGATTTACCGTTGGTGCCTTTGATATGAGCGCCGAGACCACGAACACGAGTCCAGTCATTACCTAGGCCACCGGCATATTTTGATAACAGGGCATTATCGCGAATGGCATTGTAAATACCACTGAGATCATCCGGTACGCTAGTCAGGTAGCACGATGACAATTGTGGGCGTAATGTACCCGCGTTGAACAGAGTAGGCGTGCTGCTCATAAAGTCGAATGAAGACAACAGGTTGTAGAACTCGATCGCGCGTTCTTCACGCTCAACTTCGTTGATTGCCAATCCCATGGCTACACGCATATAGAAGGCTTGCGGCAACTCAAAACGGACACCGTCATGGTGAATGAAGTAACGGTCATATAGCGTTTGTAGACCAAGGTAAGTGAATTTGAAATCACCTTCAATTTTGAGGGCCTTGCCCATCCTATCGAGGTCGTATTGAGCCAGTTCAGGGGCGAGTAACTCATGACCAATAGCACGCTGAATATAGTTTTTGAAATAGTCAGGGTAGATGTCGATCATTTCATGGTGTGATGCCTGACGAGGGCCATTATAAACATAGCTCAATGCTTCACGACGGATGCTGTCCATCAATAAACGTGCAGCAACCGTACTGTATGCCGGATCTTTTTCTATAAAGGTACGCGCAGACATAACCAGTGCTTTTTCAACATCCACTTCAGTCACACCATCAAATAAGTTACGTTGGGTGTCATGTAGGATAGTGGCACTATCAACTTCACTGATACCTTCGCAGGCTTCGACAATAAGATTTTGTAGGCGGTTAATATCAAGTGGTGCTTTACTACCATCTTTAGCTGTTACGTTAATACTGGATTCGACCACCAGCTCAGGGTGTTGTTTTTGTTCTTCAGCACGTTTTTGTGCTTGATGGTCACGATAGAGTACATAGGCACGCGCGGCTTTATATTCATCTGCACGCATTAACGCTAATTCAACCTGATCTTGAATGTCTTCGATATGGACAGTGCCGCCATCATCAAGACGACGAGTCAGGTTTTCAGAGATTTGGGCAGTAATTTTGGCAACTGTGTCATGTATACGGCGACTGTCTTGTGCAGACTCACCTTCCACAGCGAGGAAGGCTTTAGTGATGGCAATTGCAATTTTACTACTATCAAAAGTCGTTACCTGACCATTACGTCGAATAACTTGATATTGACCTTGATCTGAAGAGTTGGGTGTTGTGTGGGCCATTGATTCGCTTGCCATATTATTAAATCCTGCTATCCATGATAGAAAATTTCTAAAATTACCAAACCACAACCTATAGTGGTTTGCGTTGAGTTAAACCACAAGATAATGTGTTTTTTGTGTGATAGCAAGCGTAAAAAATGTATGGTTTTGTGGAGAAGATGTGGATAACTTTGTGTCAGTGACTCGCTAGCATAGTAGTGACGGGACTTGTTCAGTTTTTGAAAAAAAATCCCCTCAAGAAAAATTTTTTTTAAGGGGAAATTATCTAAAGTGTGTCAACAAAAGCTAATACTTCGGCAAGATGCTCTTTTACTCTGACATTTCGCCATTCTTTACGGAGTATCCCCTGAGTATCGATCAGAAAGGTGCTGCGCACGATGCCCATGTACTCGCGTCCATAATTTTTTTTCAGGTGTAATACATCAAAAAGCTTACAGGCAAGTTCATCAGTATCTGATAGCAAATCGAAAGGGAAGTTTTGTTTAGCTTTGAAGTTTTCATGCACGCGAACACTGTCGCGTGAAACACCTACAATGAGGGTGTTGTGTTGATTAAATTGTTCAAGGTGATCTCGAAAATTCTGTCCTTCAAGTGTACAGCCAGGTGTATTGTCTTTTGGATAGAAGTAGATAAGAATATTTTTACCATGTTGCTCCGATAGTCGAAAAATGGTGTCGCCAGTACTGGGAAGTTCGAAGTCGGGCACGGCCTGATCGAGTTCTACTTTATTCATTGATAGATCCTGAATTACTTAATGATACGTTCAAAAAATATACCTTACACAAACCACTAGGATCTTGTCATCTCGTGGCTGGCAAAGTACCATGCTCGTTTATCTTTACGGAGTCTTGTGAACATGTTTAGCGGCAGTATGGTGGCATTGGTTACACCGATGCGAGCGGATGGCTCGCTGGATAGTGACTGCCTTCACAAGTTAGTAGAGTTTCATATTAGCAATGGCACTGATGCCATTGTCGCCGTTGGAACCACAGGAGAATCTGCTACGCTGACGGTTGAAGAACATTGCGATGTCATTCGTGAGGTTGTACAGCAAGTCAATGGACGTATTCCTGTTATCGCCGGTACGGGTGCAAATTCAACTACTGAAGCCATTGAGTTGACTCAATCTGCAAAAGATCTGGGTGTGGATGCCGTATTGTTAGTTACACCCTATTATAATAAGCCAACACAAGAAGGTTTGTTTTTACACTATAAAGCAATTTCTGAAGCGGTAGATATTCCGCAAATTCTCTATAATGTACCAAGCAGAACTGCCTGTGACTTATTGCCAGAAACAGTCGCTCGTCTTGCTAATATTCCAAACATTATTGGTATTAAAGAGGCAACGGGCGATTTATCAAGAGTGGAGCAAATCAAAGCACTGTGTGGAGACAAATTGGAACTTTATACCGGTGAAGACGCAAATACAGTGGACTTTATTCTCGCGGGTGGCCAAGGTGTAATTTCAGTTACGGCAAATGTCGCACCAGCCGCAATGCATGAAATGTGTGCTGCTGCTCTGGCTGGAAATGAAGTGCGCGCACGCCAAATTAATAATGACTTAAACTTATTGCATAAAACATTATTTGTTGAGGCGAATCCAATTCCTGTTAAATGGGCATTGACTGAAATGGATTTGATTCCTTCAGGCATACGATTGCCAATGACTGTATTATCAGAAAGATATCATCAGCCGGTGCGTGAAGCATTGATCGCTGCCGGTGTACTAAACTAACTGTGAGTAAACTTAAATAAATGAACGTTAAGCATTTTAAAACTACTTCTCTAGCACTATTGCTATCGGTTTTAATCAGTGGATGTGAATCGATACCGGGACTTGACGAGGTTGTACCTGATAACACAAAAAAATACCGTAAAGCAGAAACAATGCCTCCGCTTGATGTTCCGCCAGATTTAAGTACTACACGTATTAATGATGAAATTGCCGGTAGTCAAAAATCGACAGCAACGTATTCTGAATTTGAGGAAGCCGCTAATAATCCGCTAGCGAGTAAATATAATATTACACCTGATGTGAAACCTAGTTTGTCGGGTGAGGGGGATACACGTCACCTTATTGTTCCGGGAGAACGTGAGGACACTTGGCGACGATTATTAGAATTTTGGTCGCAAAAGGGCATTGAGATCAAACGTAAGGATATGAGAATTGGTCTGATGGATACGGAATCGACTAGTGACGATTATGCTTATCGGGTACGAATCGAACGTGGCGATACCTCAAAAGTATCACAAGTTTATGTGGGTGCCGCCGGAGTAGAAGCTAACGCACAGAAAGATGAAGCGATGTTGCGTCAACTGGCTGATTTTCTAGGCGCGCTACATCAGCAAGATCAAGCCAAAACTCAAGCACTAAAAGAAAGCCAACCCCAAGTTGCAGCTGTAAAAACGGTGTTATTGGATGAAACAGGTGGTCAGCAATCATTATTAGTGGAACAGGATTTCGCTGATGTCTGGCGACGTGTTGGACGAGTATTAGATAGTAAAGGTTTTGCTGTTGAAGATCGTGATCGGTCACGTGGTGTCTATTTTGTACGATATATCGATCCATTTAACGAAATAGAAAAGGACGAAGAAGGCTTGTTGAGCAAACTGGCCTTTTGGAAAGATGACGCTGAAAAATCACCAGAAGAATTTTATTACATTAAACTGATTTCTGATGCTGAAAATACCAAAATCATTGTATTGGATGCAGAAGAAACACGGACATCATCTGACACAGCTAAACGCTTATTAGGATTGATACAGGAACAGTTGGCCCAGTAATGCGATTTGCTTCACTCGGAAGTGGTAGCCGAGGCAATGCAACACTTATTTCACAGGGTAAAACCACCTTGCTAGTTGATTGCGGTTTTTCTGCTCGTGAAACTGAAAAACGTTTACAAGGTTTTGGGCTGGATGCCAGTGAGCTGTCTGCTATCGTGGTCACACATGAACATGCTGATCATGTTAACGGTGTACGAGTATTAGCACGAAAATATCAGCTACCTGTTTATGCAACCGCTGGTACTGCTGGATGTATGTCTGCTGATTTGGTCGAGCTGATAACTGAGTTTAGTTGCCATGATGTCTTTGAAATCGGTGATATAGAGGTTCATCCTTTTCCCGTACCGCATGATGCACGAGAACCCAGTCAGTTTGTATTTACTAATGGCCAGCATAGACTGGGGTTATTAACCGATGTCGGTACGGTTACGCCAGTGATTGAACAGGCATTGTCACAATGCGATGCGCTGCTTCTGGAGGCCAATCATGATATAGATATGTTGGATAATGGCGATTATCCAGATCATCTTAAATATCGAGTGGCAGGTCGGCTTGGACACTTGAATAACGTACAATCAGCCACCTTGCTTGAAAAGATTGATACGACTCATTTGCAACATATTGTTGCAATGCATTTAAGTGAAAAGAATAATTCGCCAGATATTGTTAGCCCGTTATTTGCACAAGCACTACAGTGCGAACAAAGCTGGATCAGTATTGCCAAACAAGACACTGGTTTTGACTGGCGTGAAACAATCAACGGTTAGAGAGTAAATCGTATGGAAAAAAGACAAGAACTGTATGCAGGTAAAGCAAAAAGTGTTTATACAACGGACAATGATGATTATGTCATTTTAAGTTTTCGTGATGATACCTCTGCTTTTGACGGTGAGAAAATAGAGCAACTGAGTCGTAAAGGTGAGGTGAACAATAAATTCAATGCCTTCATTATGGAGTATCTGAGCAATGCAGGCATTCCTACCCACTTTGAAAAGCTGCTTAACGCCAACGAATCATTAGTGAAAAACATGCAAATGATCCCAGTGGAATGTGTGGTTCGTAACGTTGCTTCTGGCAGTCTATGTCGTCGTTTGGGTGTGGACGATGGACTGGAACTCAACCCTCCAGTATTTGAATTTTTCTTAAAAAATGATGCGCTTCATGACCCTATGATCAATGAATTTCATATTGAAACATTTGGTTGGGCGAAATCCGAAGATGTCAGCACAATGAAACAACTAACATTCAATGTTAATGAACTGCTTAGTAAATTATTCGCTGATGCAGGCATGATTCTGGTTGACTACAAACTGGAATTTGGTTTGTTTAAAGGTGATGTTGTATTGGGTGATGAATTCAGTCCTGATGGTTGTCGTTTATGGGATGCAGAAACACGTAAAAAACTTGATAAAGATCGTTTCCGCCAAGGGTTGGGTGGTGTTATTGAAGCCTATGAAGAAGTAGCTAGACGCATTGGGGTGCCATTATAAAAAATCTTTGGTCAATAAAAGAAATAGCTATACATAAGGAAACCCCTGATGCCGATAGAGTATCGGGGGTTTTTTATATTTAACTAAGTCTGATTAAAAGTTATTCATTGTTACTTGCATATCAATTAGATGTCGGTATCGTTATAAGATAACTGCAATTGATGGGTGTATGCATAGAGATTAGGAACAGGCATATAAGCATGAGTGAAAATAATGAACATGTAGTCGTCGGTTGGCGAGAATGGCTAGCATTGCCAGACTTAGCAGTATCAAAAATTAAAGCCAAAGTTGATACAGGTGCAAGGACGTCCGCGCTTCACGCTTTTTCTGTGGAGCCTTTTGAAAAAGGCAATAGCCTGTGGGTACGTTTTGGTATTCATCCTAATCAACAAGATGTTGAAACTGAAGTATGGTGTGAGGCCAAAGTCATCGATCAACGTAATGTGACTGATTCAGGCGGTCATACAGAAGAGCGTTATGTGATTAGTACCGATGTGACATTGGGAAATAGAACCTGGCCTGTTGAGGTTACCTTGACTAATCGTGACAATATGTTGTTTCGAATGTTATTGGGGAGAACTGCAATGAGTGCTGGAAATATAGTAGTCAATCCAGATCTGTCTTATCTGGCAGGTCAAACCTTAATTGAACATATGCAAGATCAGGATGCTTTGCAAGATGCGCTTGATAATGGAGAAAATGAATGAAAATTGCCATCCTGTCCAGAAATGAAAAATTGTATTCAACTCGTCGTCTAGTTGAGGCTTCTGAAGCCCGTGGGCACGAAGTGGAAGTAATTGATGTATTACGCTGTTACATGAATATTACTTCTATGAAGCCGGAAGTGCACTATAAAGGTAGAAATCTAGCGGGCTTTGATGCTGTTATTCCGCGTATTGGTGCCTCTGTTACTTTTTATGGAACAGCTGTATTACGCCAGTTCGAAATGATGGGTGTTTATCCATTAAGTGAATCGGTTGCTATTAGTCGATCACGAGATAAATTAAGAGCATTACAACTGTTATCTCGCAAAGGTATTGGCTTGCCTGTTACAGGTTTTGCACATAGCCCTGATGATGTAGGAGATCTGATCAAAATGGTTGATGGCGCACCATTAGTCATTAAGTTACTGGAAGGTACACAAGGTATAGGGGTTGTTCTTGCAGAAACGAAGAGTGCTGCAAGCAGTGTAATCGAAGCATTTATGGGACTGAAAGCCAATATTTTAGTACAAGAGTTTATTAAAGAAGCCGGTGGTGCAGATATCCGCTGTTTAGTGGTCGGTGGTAAAGTCGTTGCTTCAATGAAACGCCAAGGACAAGAAGGTGAATTCCGGTCTAATATACATAGGGGTGGGACAGCGAATCTTATCCGAATTACACCTGAAGAACGCTCAACAGCAGTACGTGCGGCAAAAACTATGGGATTAAATGTCTGTGGCGTTGATCTTTTGCGTTCTAATCATGGCCCAGTTGTGATGGAGGTGAACTCCTCTCCTGGTTTACGAGGGATTGAGGGCGCAACCGGTAAAGATATTGCCAGCATGATCATCAGTTTCATCGAAAAAAATGCTAAGGCTGGCAATACTAAAACTCGCGGGCACGGATAATATTAAATGTCCGATATCCTTACTATTGCTGGTCATGATATCCCGCTTGGTAGAAATCAAGTTATTGATGTGTCATTGCCAGATTTATATATGCATACGTCCCTCAGTATGCCGGTGCATGTCATACGGGGACGTAGAAAAGGCCCGACGCTATTTGTATCAGCGGCCGTGCATGGTGACGAAATCAATGGCGTTGAAATTATTCGCCGACTCGTAAAAAGCAAAGCATTGAGAGGCCTAAAAGGCACATTAATCACTGTGCCGGTTGTGAATGTGTATGGTTTTATTAACCAATCGCGCTATTTACCAGATCGCCGAGATTTAAATCGCTGCTTTCCTGGCTCAAACTCCGGATCTTTAGCAGGACGGTTGGCGAATTTGTTTATGACTGAGGTCGTAAAAAACTGTACTCATGGTATAGATCTTCATACAGCCGCTATTCATCGAGATAACTTACCGCAAATTAGGGCTGACTTGTCTTATCCAGAAGTCGAAGGTTTAGCCCGAGCATTTAATGCGCCAGTAGTCGTCAATTCAAGTTTGATAGAAGGAACGCTTCGCCACGCAAGTCAGGAATATAATATCCCAGTCATTGTTTACGAGGCAGGTGAGGCTTTACGTTTCAATGAGCTTGCTATCAGGGCGGGTGTTAAAGGAGTTTTAGGAGTTATGCGTGTCATAGATATGCTGGCACCACAACGCAAAAAATCAAAAAGAAGCATAGAGCCATTTGTTGCACGATCCAGTGCATGGGTTCGAGCTCCACAAAGTGGTCTTTTCCGCATGCTTGTGCCTATGGGCGCGCATACCAACAAAGGTGATTTACTCGGGATGGTAGCAGCCCCATACGGTGACAAAGATTCCGAAACGCCGGTTATTGCTACAAGCTCTGGAGTTGTCATCGGTCGTACTAATTTGCCTCTGGTTAATGAAGGTGAGGCCTTATTTCATATTGCACGATTCCACAGGCCTGATGAAGTGGCGGATAGTGTGGAAGCTTTCCATTCGGATCTAGACCCGGCTACTGATACGACCATTCCAGACGAGATTCCGATTATCTAGTTTCGTGATCTTGCAATAGAATAACAGTGATCTAATTCAGAGTGACCGTCCAGGCTATTTCTTCACCAGCACGCATGGGAATCAATGCCTGGTCAGTGAACGAATAACTTTCAGGAACCAGCCATGATTGTTTTGTTAAAGTAATTGTTGTTGAGTTTCTCGGTAATTGATAAAAATCAGCACCGAAGTGACTGGCAAAGCCTTCCAGCTTATCAAGTGCATTAGCGGCGTCAAAAGCCTCAGCATAAAGCTCAATAGCGGCATGGCTACTGTATATGCCGGCGCAGCCACAGGCATTTTCTTTTAAATGCTGAGGATGTGGGGCGCTATCAGTGCCTAAGAAAAATTTGGGATTACCACTAGTCGCAGCTTTTATCAGGGCTTGTTGATGGGTATTACGTTTTAATACGGGCAGACAATAATTATGCGGATGGACGCCGCCAACAAGCAAGTCATTACGGTTTAACAACAAGTGGTGTGGGGTAATGGTTGCTGCAACACGAGCATCATGCTCAATGACAAAATCAACGGCATCGCCTGTAGTAATGTGTTCGAATACGACCCTGAGTTCTGGATAATCCTTTAGGAGTGGTATCAATACCTGATCGATAAACACTTTTTCTCGGTCAAATACATCAATATCAGAACTGGTCACTTCACCGTGAACTAACAACGGCATTTTTAGATGTTGCATCTGAGTTAATGCTTCACTACAGAGTTTAATGTCTGTAACACCGGCATCTGAATTGGTGGTGGCGCCAGCAGGATAGAGTTTAACAGCATGTACGATACCACTGTCATGGGCGCGTTGAATTTCATCAGCTGTTGTATTATCCGTTAAGTACAAGGTCATCAATGGTTCAAAGTTATTACCATCAGGGCGAGCTTGTAAAATACGATCTCTATAACTTCTTGCTAATGATGTCGTAGTAACGGGAGGGCGTAAATTAGGCATTACGATCGCACGACCAAAATAACGAGCCGTGTCTGACACAGTTCGTTTAAGTGCAAGATCATCGCGCAAATGGAGATGCCAGTCGTCAGGCTGGGTAAGTATCAGTTGTGTGTTATGTAATTCACTCATAGGCCGGGATTATGCCATAGCTAAACCAATAAGCGGATATTGAGTGCATTAAATTAATGTAAAGACAATAGGCTTAACCACGGTTTTTCTTGACCTAAAGCGGCATTGCAAGTAACTTTGCAGGTTTTATATTTTTGTGACTATCGCTACGGCGGGTGAAAAGGGGAACACGTGGAATTAAGCGGCGCTGATATTCTTGTTCGTTGTTTAAAAGACGAAGGTGTTGAATATTTGTTTGGTTATCCAGGCGGTGCTGTGCTTCATATATACGATGCACTTTACCAACAGGAAGACGTTAAACATATTTTAGTACGCCATGAGCAGGCAGCAACTCATGCAGCAGATGGCTATGCGCGTGCTACGGGCAAGCCGGGTGTGGTGCTTGTGACATCAGGTCCCGGAGCAACTAATGCAGTGACTGGTATTGCTACTGCTTATATGGATTCCATCCCTATGGTCGTCATTACAGGCCAAGTTCCTTCTGCAGTCATTGGTAGTGATGCCTTTCAGGAAGTGGATGCAGTGGGCATTACTCGTCCTTGTGTGAAACATAACTTTCTGGTTAAAGATGTGACTAAATTGGCTGAAACAGTCAAAAAAGCATTTTACGTAGCGACAACAGGTCGTCCTGGACCTGTAGTGGTTGATGTACCAAAGGATATTACTGATCCGAACATTAAAGTGCCATATCACTACCCTGATAAAGTTACGATGCGTTCTTATCAACCTACAGTGAAAGGACACACTGGACAGATCAAACGTGCTGTTGATTTATTGTTGTCAGCAAAAAAGCCAATGATCTACAGTGGTGGTGGTGTTGTTCTGGCGGATGCATCAGAAGAGTTGCGTACATTTGTTCGTCATTTAGGTTACCCCATAACCAGTACGCTGATGGGCTTGGGTGCCTATCCTGCGACTGATCAGCAATTCCTTGGCATGCTCGGAATGCATGGTACGTATGAAGCAAATATGGCGATGCATGATTGTGATGTATTGATTGCTGTTGGCGCACGTTTTGATGATCGTGTGACTGGTAAATTGGAAGAGTTTTGTCCATACGCAAAAATCATTCACATTGATATTGATCCATCGTCTATTTCCAAAAATATCACGGTAGATATTCCTATCGTAGGTGATGTGGCTGGTGTGTTACAGGAAATGAATCATCTCCTGTCTACCGGTAAAAAACAGCCGAAGAAAAAAGAGTTGGAAGCGTGGTGGAAAATTATCAATAGCTGGCGTGCAAAACAGTGCATGTCATATGACCACAATGATAAAGAAAAAATCAAACCACAAGCAGCTATTGAGTTGTTGCATGAGATCACTGGCGGTGATGCTTATGTCACCTCGGATGTCGGCCAGCATCAAATGTGGGCAGCCCAGTACTATGGTTTTGATAAACCAAATCGCTGGATAAACTCTGGTGGATTAGGCACGATGGGCTTTGGATTGCCTGCAGCCATGGGTGTTCAATTAGCGTATCCTGACGAAACAGTTGCATGTGTCACTGGTGAAGGCAGCATCCAGATGTGTATTCAGGAGCTTTCGACCTGTTTGCAATATGGCTTACCAATTAAAATTGTGGCATTGAACAACCGCTACCTTGGCATGGTTCGTCAGTGGCAGGAATTTTTCTATAAAGAACGTTATTCACATTCTTATATGGAATCTTTGCCTGACTTTGTGAAATTGGCCGAAAGTTATGGTCATGTAGGTATTCGTGTTGAAAGACCTGAAGATCTACGTCCTGCTATGGAAAAAGCATTTGCAATGAAAGATAGATTGGTATTTCTGGATATTGTTACGGATCAAACAGAAAACGTCTATCCGATGATTGCTGCTGGTAAGGCGCATAATGAAATGCATATGTCACCTCATTGTGAGTTGCCACAAAGTGCCGAAAGGGAGTTGTCATAATGCGCCATATTATTTCTATCCTGATAGAGAATGAGGCAGGTGCTTTGTCACGCGTGGCAGGTTTGTTTTCCGCGCGTGCTTACAATATTGAGTCATTGACTGTAGCACCAACAGAGGATCCATCATTATCGCGGATGACTATTGTTACAACGGGTACTGATAGAATTGTTGAGCAAATCACCAAACAATTGAATAAATTGATTGATGTGGTGAAACTACTTGAGTTGACTGATGGGCCTCACATAGAGCGTGAAATGATGCTGATAAAGATAAAAGCGTCAACCATGGCTCAACGTGAAGATGTTAAGCGTCTGGCAGACATCTTCCGTGGACGAGTAATTGATGTAACGCCAACAATTTATACCATCGAATTAACCGGTTCTGGTGAAAAGCTGGATTCATTTATTGAAGCATTGGCTGAACATAAAATTTTGGAAACCGTACGCTCTGGTGTTTCAGGCATAGCACGCGGTGAGAAAAGTTTGCACGTATAACACGTGATACAACATAGATTTTTGAAATATTTAAGGAAATAAACATGAGTTTGAATATTTATTACGATAAAGATTGTGACCTGTCTATCATTAAGGGCATGAAAGTCACTATCGTCGGTTATGGCTCACAAGGCCATGCCCACGCTTGTAACCTGAAAGATTCAGGTGTCGATGTCACCGTTGCTTTGCGTGCAGGTTCGTCTTCAATTGCTAAAGCAGAATCAGAAGGTTTGCGAGTACAGGATACAGCTACAGCTGTTGCTGGTGCTGATTTGGTAATGATTTTGACACCAGATGAGTTTCAGTCGCAACTGTATAAACAGGAAATTGAACCAAATCTTAAAAAAGGTGCGGTATTAGCATTCGCCCATGGTTTTGCCATCATTTACAAGCAAGTCATTCCTCGCGAGGATTTGGACGTTATTATGATTGCGCCGAAAGCACCGGGTCACACAGTCCGTAGTGAATTTGTTAAAGGCGGTGGTATTCCTGATTTGATCGCAGTTGAGCAAGATGCATCAGGTAAAGCCAAAGACATCGCATTATCATACGCCTCAGGTGTTGGTGGTGGTCGTACCGGTATTATCGAAACTACATTCCGTGACGAAACCGAAACTGATTTATTTGGTGAGCAAGCGGTATTGTGTGGTGGTGCTGTTGAGCTAGTTAAAGCAGGCTTTGAAACATTAACAGAAGCTGGTTATGCACCAGAGATGGCTTACTTTGAATGCCTGCATGAATTGAAATTGATCGTTGATTTGATGTATGAAGGCGGTATCGCTAACATGAATTATTCAATTTCGAACAATGCGGAATACGGTGAATACGTCACAGGTCCTAAGGTGATCAATGAAGAAAGCCGCTGGGCAATGCGCGAAGCATTGAAAGATATTCAAGAAGGTAAATACGCTAAACAGTTTATTTTAGAAGGTCAGTCTGGCTATCCTGAAATGACGTCTATGAGACACATTAATGCTGAGCATCCGATTGAGAAAACAGGTGCAAAATTGCGTGAAATGATGCCTTGGATTCAGAAGATTGTTGATAAGTCTAAAAACTAATTAATAACAGCCGATATGAAAACTAATAGAGGACTGGTGTGAAAACACCAGTCCTTTTTTGTTTCTGCTATATAAGTTAGACAACTAGTGTCATAATTCTGAATAGAAACAGGTTTTATGGAATTGATTAAATGATGGATGGTGAAAAACAACAAAGCCGAGGCATATACTTATTGCCTAACTTATTCACAACGGCAGGCTTGTTTGCAGGCTTTTATGCGATTGTGGCCGCAATTCGTGGCGATTTTGAATCTGCAGCTATCGCAATTTTTGTGGCTATGGTCATGGATGGACTGGACGGAAGAATAGCTCGTCTGACTAATACTCAAAGTGCCTTTGGCGCTGAGTATGACAGTTTGGCTGACATGGCATCATTTGGGTTGGCTCCTGCATTGGTGATTTTTCAGTGGGCATTGCTGGGTATGGGGAAATTTGGCTGGATGGTGGCTTTTATCTATGCTGCCTGTGGCGCATTACGTCTGGCACGATTTAATACTCAGATAGGCATAGAAGATAAACGGTATTTCCAGGGGTTACCGAGTCCCGCTGCGGCTGCTTGTGTAGCCGGCTGGGTATGGGCTGGTACAAGTAATAATGTTGATGCATCATTAATGACTGCGATAGCCTTACCTCTCACATTTGCATGTGGGATCCTGATGGTAAGTACTGTGCGTTACCATAGTTTTAAAGAGCTGGACTTACGCGGCAAAGTACCCTTTGTCGTCATGTTAGTGCTGGTATTGGTGTTTGCGCTCGTTGCTATTGACCCACCACTGATTTTGTTTGGGTCCTTTGTGATTTATGCCCTATCAGGTCCTATATTTACCTTGATAAAAATACGTCAGCACCGCACAGAACGGCATCAAGGAAAATAAGGAACTTGGCAATAACATTATTTCAGCCTAAAATTACACGTTATGAGCATTTCCAAAACAAGAATACTAACTGCCTGTGTTAGACAGCAGGGCTTAGTTACGTCTAAAAAGTGTTCATTATTCCTGCTACGACTGCCCTAGGGGCATACAGACTTAGCACCCCCAATCAGTTTAACTACTGATAATCCTTTTATATATTTTAGAGTCTGCGTAAATGGAGCAGGAAAAATGAGCGACAAATTAATTATTTTTGATACTACCTTGAGAGATGGCGAACAGAGTCCTGGCGCCTCAATGACCAAGGATGAAAAAGTGCGTATTGCCAAATCATTGGAACGTATGCGTGTTGATATTATTGAGGCAGGTTTCCCAATTGCTAGTGTGGGTGATTTTGAGTCAGTTCAAGCCGTTGCGAGAGCAGTACAGGATAGCCGTGTTTGTGGGCTAGCTCGTGCATTAGACGGTGACATTGATCGTGCAGGTGAAGCATTAAAAGATGCCAATGCGTCCCGTATTCATACTTTTATAGCCACATCACCTATTCATATGAAGATGAAACTTCGTATGGAACCAGATCAGGTGATCGAAAACGCAGTAAAAGCGGTACAGCGTGCACGTCAATATACAGATGATGTTGAATTCTCACCTGAGGATGCCGGTCGAAGTGAGCCAGAATTCTTATGTCGGATTTTAGAAGCAGTTATTGATGCTGGAGCGCGGACATTAAACATCCCGGATACCGTTGGCTATAATTTGCCCAATCAGTTTGGTCAGTTAATCTATGACTTGCGTGAGCGTATCCCGAATTCCGATAAAGCCATTTTTTCTGTACATTGTCATAACGATTTAGGTTTGGCTGTCGCTAATTCCTTGTCTGCCGTTTTAAATGGTGCTCGTCAAGTTGAATGTACGATTAATGGTTTGGGTGAACGTGCAGGTAATGCTGCTTTAGAAGAAGTGGTGATGGCAGTGCGAACCCGTCAAGACATGTTCAACTGTGATACGAATATTGATACCACTCAAATATTGGCAGCATCTCGTTTAGTCTCCGGTATCACTGGCTTTGCTGTTCAACCGAATAAGGCAATTGTGGGTGCTAATGCGTTTGCTCACGAGTCAGGCATTCATCAGGACGGCGTATTAAAAAGTCGTGAAACTTATGAAATTATGCGAGCAGAAGATGTAGGCTGGAACACTAATAGAATGGTATTAGGAAAGCATTCTGGTCGTAATGCTTTCCGTACACGATTGGAAGAGTTGGGTATCGACTTTGAGTCAGAAACGGATTTAAATGCTGCTTTCAGACGTTTTAAAGAGTTAGCCGATAAAAAGCACGAAGTCTTTGATGAAGATTTACAGGCATTGGTAAGTGAAACTGTTGCTTTGGATAATGAACGCGTGCGGTTGATTTCATTAAAAGTGTGCAGTGAAACAGGTGAAACTCCACTTGCTTCAGTCACGTTATCGGTTGATGACCATGAAAGTCAGGTTGAAATGGCTGGTAGTGGCCCTGTTGATGCAGCTTTCCGTGCAATTGAAGAAATAGTTCAGAGTAAGACGGAACTTCAATTGTATTCGGTAAATAACATCACCAGTGGTACCGATTCTCAGGGTGAAGTGAATGTGCGTCTTGAGAAAGGTGGGCGGATTGTAAGTGGTCAGGGTGCTGACACCGACATAGTGATTGCCTCGGCCAAGGCCTACATCAATGCATTAAATAAAATTTTAGTGCCTGTTGAACGTGCTCATCCACAAGTGTAATGCAGTTATCTCCCGGACAGTTATCTACCCTCACTGAGATGGGGATCCCTGTCTGGGAGTATCGCCAACTTTCACCTATACCAACTGAAACAGTAACCGTTGAGCCATCAATACAGTCTACAGAGACGGATGAGCAGATCATTCGATGTGATTGGCTGGTGTTGATTGATCAAAGTGATAATAATCAGCAAACACAGCGACTATTACAAGCCATGATGTCGGCAGTAGGTGTATTACAACATCAATTTGCCATAGTCAGATATGATCAATTATCACAACTACATACTCTACCAATAGATCGTAAAGTAGTCATGGCTTTGGGTCACAAGTCTGCCCAGTTATTGCTGGGTGAAAAAGTCCTCATAGAGGACTGTCGTGGAAAAGCATTTCAGGCAGCAGCATCAAAGCTTACGACCATTGTGAGTTTTAGCCTTTCAGAGTTGATCCAGACACCACAAAAAAAAGCATTGGCATGGCAAGATATACAATTTGCTAAATCAATTCATCAACGATCTGGTCATACTGAATGAAAGTGCGTGCCATGCAGAAAAAGGATATTGCTGATGTTATTACCATTGAGCAATCCGCAAATCAGTTTCCCTGGACAGAAAAAAATTTTGAAGACAGCTTAGCTGCAGGCCATCATGCATGGGTATTCTGTCATGATTCGGATAAAATTTTTGGCTACACGATTGTTCAAAGTGTCATTGATGAAGCTCATTTACTGAATATTTGTGTCAGTCCTGCTGATCAAGGTCAAGGCTGGGGACGTAAAATATTGAACCATGTTATTGATTTTTCATTGAGTATTCCATCATCTTTGATTGTGCTGGAAGTTCGTGGTTCTAACCATCGTGCCCAACAATTATATTTGCAATCAGGTTTTAATGAGATGTCTGTGCGTAAGGACTATTATCCTGCTGAGAATGGTCGTGAAGATGCTATATTAATGGGTATGGATATGACTTTTTTAGTATGACATTGCTTGCTTTGATAAAGGCTCTAGCATAGACTTATTACCGAAGCATTGATCTAGATCATTTACAAGGTTTTTGGTTTTATATTAGTTCGTCAATATCAGGAGTAAGAAAATGGGTTTTATCAAAAGTTTACTTGGTAGTATTAAAGCAACAATAGCGTCAGGATTTATTCTAGCTATTTTGATTGCACTGTTCGGCTGGGAACCACACGGAAGTTTTAATCTGTGGGAAGTAACAGTATGGTTGCATGTGATTTTTGGTATTACATGGATTGGACTTTTATACTATTTCAACTTTGTACAAGTGCCAGCAATGGGTGAAGCATTGGCGGATGAAGGTGGTCCAGGCCCAGCAGCTATTGGTAAATATGTTGCACCTCGTGCATTGCTTTGGTTCCGTATGTCAGCAGCATTAACATGGTTGACTGGTATGAGTGCATTGGAATCAGCCGGTGTCGGTATTGTTAACGCGTTTACGTTTGCTGATTCATCAAGTTCAGTCATTGGTCTTGGTGCATGGTTCGGCACCATCATGCTATTTAATGTATGGGTACTTATTTGGCCAAACCAGAAGAAAATTCTTGGTATCGTGGAAGCAACAGCTGATGAAATTGCAAAAGCAAAAGTAACGGCTGCTATGGCATCACGTACTAATGTACTATTATCTGTGCCATTGTTGTTGTCAATGACAGCTTTCGCACACGGTAACCTAATCTAACAATACTTTTAATTATGAAATAGTCTTCTAAATTTAGGCTAAATTAAGTATTTTTGCTTATAAATTCATAACATTATAAAATGTAGTGGTTTTGAATTATGGCAGTTTCTTTTGAAACTGCCATTTTTCGTTTTTACTACAGCTAAATTATTACACCCTTGCCGTAATAGCAGGGAAATGGGAGTTGCTTCATGACACAAAGTTACACAGCCGTCATGCCAACCTATGGACGTCTTGATGTTGCCTTTACCGAGGGTAATGGTGTGTGGTTAACGGATACCGAGGGAAAACAGTACCTCGATGCTATAAGTGGCATTGCTGTCTGTAATCTGGGACATGTCCACCCAGCTGTGACAAAGGCGATTTCTGAACAAGCCGGCAAGTTAATCCATACCTCGAACATTTATCAAATTCCGCTGCAAAACCAACTGGCTGAACAGCTCACTGAATTATCAGATATGGAACAAGCTTTTTTCTGTAATTCAGGAGCGGAAGCGAATGAAGCAGCAATCAAAATAGCTCGGAAATACGGGCATAGTAAAGGCATTGATAAACCCGTCATTATTGTAATGGACGGTAGCTTTCATGGCCGCACCATGGCGACTTTGACTGCTACAGGCAATCCGAAAGTACATGCTGGTTTTGAGCCACTAGTATCGGGATTTGTTCGAGTCCCTTATAACGACCTTGATGCATTGAGAATGGCGATCGGCCACTGGCCAGAAGCTGTGGCAGTCATGCTTGAGCCAGTACAGGGTGAAGGGGGGGTTAAAATACCTGATGCTGATTATTTGGCAGCGGTTCGTAATTTATGTACACAACGTAAATTACTCATGATGTTGGATGAGGTTCAAACTGGAATTGGACGTACGGGAAAGTGGTTTGCGTTTCAACATTGTGAAGGTGTTGTGCCTGATGTGATGATGTTAGCTAAAGGTTTGGGTAATGGCGTACCGATAGGTGCGTGTCTGGTCTCTGGCCCAGCTGTAGGTGTATTACAAGCAGGAAATCATGGGTCAACATTTGGTGGTAACCCACTGTGTTGTAGTGCAGCATTGGCAGTTTTAGACACCATTAAAAAAGACAAGCTACTGGATCATGTAACTACTTTGAGTTCTCAGATGTCAGATGCTTTTAAACTCGCTTTATCTAATCAACCCGGAGTTAAAAGTATAAGAGCGATGGGGTTTATGTTTGGTATTGAATTAATGATGCCTTGTGCAGAATTAGTACAAAAGGCGTTAGAAAAAGGCATATTGATTAATGTTACTGCAGACAAAGTTGTTCGTCTGTTACCGCCATTAGTTATTAATACGGATGAAGCGAATCAAATCGTAAATTTAGTGAGTGAGTTAGTGCTAGATTTCTTGGCTTCACAGGCCGTTGAGAGTGTAGCGTAATATGAGACATTTTTTAACGTTAAAAGATTTTACAGCGACAGAATTAAAGCAGTTAATTAACCGCGCTATTGAATTGAAACATATACAAAAATCGGGTGAGATATATCAACCGCTTAAAAATAAAGTGCTGGCGATGATTTTTGATAAATCATCAACCCGAACACGAGTGTCATTTGAATCAGCAATGATTCAATTTGGTGGGGGTGCTATATTTTTATCTCCGAACGACACACAGTTGGGGCGAGGTGAACCAGTAGAAGACTCTGCACGTGTTATTTCTAGCATGGTTGATGCAGTCATGATTCGTACATTTGAGCATGCAATGGTTGAACGTTTTGCTGAGTATTCATCTGTGCCGGTTATTAATGCGTTAACGGATGATTATCACCCCTGTCAGTTATTAGCAGACATGCAAACCTATGTTGAGCATCGCGGGTCAATTGAAGGTAAAACTGTAGCCTGGATCGGGGATGGTAATAATATGTGCCATTCTTATATTAATGCCGCAGAACAGTTTGGTTTTAATTTGAATATTGCAACTCCAGTAGGCTATGAACCAAAAGCCGACATTGTTTCAGCATCAACGGCAGATATTTCACTGTGTCATGATATGAAAACAGCCGTTAAAAATACTGATTTGATTGTGACTGACGTCTGGGCCAGCATGGGTCAGGAAGAAGAACAGAAAAAAAGGGAGCATGCGTTTGCCGACTTTCAGGTTGATAATGATGTAATGACATTAGCAAACAGTGACGCGTTGTTTATGCACTGCTTACCTGCGCATCGCGGTGAAGAAGTGTCTGCTGATGTCATTGATGGTGGGCAAAGCGTGGTCTGGGATGAAGCTGAAAATCGTTTGCATGCTCAAAAAGCATTACTGGAATTTTTGTGTGTTAGTGATTAAGCGTTCTGATAAGTTTTTGTAAGCGTTCAACTGTACCAATATCTGACCATTCACCCTGATAAATCTCGCCACCAACTTGTTGATTATAGATCGCTTGTAGCAATAAAGGCCTCAGTGGCATGCGTTGCACATTAAGACCTGAAAATAAGTCAGGATGGTAAATACCTATGCCACTGTAGGTGTATTGGTCATCACCTGACTGTTGTATCAACCCAGACGAAAGAGAAAAATCTCCTTGAGAATTGTGCTGTGGATTATTCACCATAACCAGATAGCACAGCATATTCGTAGCCAGCGTTATGTGAGTTAGCCGCTCAAATGGATAGTCGGTCCAGATATCACCATTAACGACTAGAAATGGTTCATTATCCAGCAAAGGAAGTGCATTGATAATCCCCCCTGCCGTTTCTAACCCGCCTTCATGCTCTGGTGAATATACAATGCTGGCTCCATATTGATGTCCATTGCCCAGTATCTCCGGAAATTGTTCACCTAAATGAGCATAATTGATCACAATGTCATCAAAGCCTGCTTTCACTAGTGATCGAATGGTGTATTCGATTAACCGATAGTTACCTGCTTTGAGCAATGGTTTTGGGGTATGGTCAGTCAGCGGCCGTAATCGTTCGCCACGGCCAGCAGCTAAGATGATTACCTTCATCATAAGGCCCTAATTCGTGAATGTTGTTCAAGGAATTGGCTTAGTTCTGAAAACTCAGCATATTTTCCACTTACTTGCCTGACATAAGACAAGGTCAATGGTAGGTCATGGATGTAATCAGGTTTGTTATCGCGATAATTAAGTCGAGAGAATATGCCTAATACTTTGAGGTGCCGTTGTAAGCCCATCCAGTCGAACCATTTAACAAAACATTCGATTGAAACACCTGCTAGTAGTCCATGTTGTTGAGCTGATGAAAAATAATAGTTGATCCAACTGTCTATTCTGTCACTAGGCCATGAAATATAACAATCACGTAACAATGAGACTAGGTCATAAGTAATAGGGCCAATGACCGCATCCTGAAAATCAATAATTCCCGGAGTCTTGCCAGATGTATACATTAAATTGCGAGAATGATAATCACGGTGGACGACAAGTTGTGGCTGTTCGAGGGCATGATTAATAAGTTTATCAAAGGTGGATTGCAAAAAATCGGGAGCAGGGATATTGAGATGCTTTCCTAAAAACCACTCAGGGAACAAATCAAGCTCTTTGTGTAATAAAGCTCGGTCGTAATGAGGAAGACTGATGTCTAGAGACGGGCATAACTGGATCTGAATCAAGCTTTCTATAGCCGATTTATATAATGTATCAGCAGTTTGTTCATTAAGCTTGTCAAGAAAAGATTGATTGCCAAAATCAGATAATAATAAAAAACCTAATTTCTGGTTTGAGGCATCAATTTTTGGTACGTGAATATCGTGCTGATATAAAAAAGTAGCAATTTCAGTAAATGGTTTAATATCTTCATGCTCAGGTGGTGCATCCATAACTATCCATGTCTTATTATCTATAAACACTCGAAAATATCGTCGAAAACTGGCATCACTTGATGCGGGCGTAATTTCAAAGTTATCGGTACTGAGTATGGTAGCTAACCATAATTTTATTTGTTCTAATCGAGGATCTTGCGACATATATAAACCATATAGCTAACATTAAGTATATTCAGTAACATATTGTATATATTTAATATTAAAACACCTATGATAGGTTTATTAGAATAAAATGTCACTGTATTTGATTAGCTAAGTGTATAGTATTGCCTTTTCTCGGGATATTTTTGTACTTTGAATAGTGTCTCAGTTGGCCTGTTTATGGATTTTAGGAGTGATGATGAATAAATTTGTTTTGTTGGTGTCCGGCTTGTTAATTTCATCTGCTGCAATCGCAGAAGAAAGTATGATTACTCAAGCAGATATGCCAGAAGAAGCTCAAACACAGATGTATGCCGCAATTACTGAGTACAATAAATGCATGATGCAAAATAGGCTCGAATATCATCAACAAGGCGCGAAAGTGGCAACAGTCGCTGATAAAACACTGCAAGCTTGTGAACCACACCTCACAACTCTAAGAGATGTTCTTGTGGCAAATAATGTTAATGAAGGTATTACTGAAACCATGGTCGCTACAATGCGTTCGCGCGCTGCTCGACAATTAATGGCCGCGGTGATGCAATCTATGGCTGGCCAAGCCGCTGCTGCAGCGAATGCAGCTCCATCAGCACAATAAAATCACTACTACTGCGGTTGAAGGACATCAATGCCTTCAATCGCTAACATCTGTATCAATTTAATCAGTGGTAACCCGATCAATGCATTCGGGTCATCACCACTGAGTTTAGCAAATAGGCTAATTCCGAATCCTTCTGATTTAAAGCTGCCAGCGCATTGATAGGGCTGTTCTTGTTGCAGATAAAATTCTATCTGATCAGGAGATAAAGTCTTGAAACTCACTTCAAATGGTTCTACTACTGTGTACATGTGACCGCTCTTGCTATTTAAAAGTGTTAACCCGGTTAAGAAAACAACGGTTTTTCCAGATGCCGCCATGAGTTGTTTAACAGCATTTTCATGGTTGCCCGGTTTACCTAAAATTGTTCCGTCAAGTACAGCAACCTGATCAGAACCAATGATCAGTGCATCAGGATGTTGAATGGCTATTGCTTGTGCTTTATTTTCCGATAGCCTTTTTACTAATTGTTCTGGTTGTTCATTAGCTATTGGATTTTCATCGATATCAGGTGAGACGCTAATAAAAGGTAAACCAAGCTTGGTTAATAATTCAGCTCGAAAAGGCGAGCTGGATCCTAAAATCAATTGCTGCATTTAAGTTGTGTCCTAAGTGATAACAGTCGGCTCGGTTCTGCCGGTACGTAGTGTGATTTCAGCTAATTCATCAGCAAGATGAATCAAGTCTTGCAATACGGATTGAGTTTCTAGATGCAACAGAGTGCTATCAGCTTGATAAGATTCGATATAAACACGTAGCGTTGCGCCTTCTGTCCCAGTACCAGATAAACGATAAATAATACGGGCTCCATCATCAAAGCCTATTCGTAGACCTTGATTGCTGGATACACAGTTATCGACAGGGTCTGTATAACTGAAGTTGTCGGCATAACTGACTGTTCGGTTTGCTAATGCCTTGCCAGGAAAGCTGGCTAATTTGGCCTCTAAATCAGTCATTAATTGCACTGCAGAATCACTTGCAATGCCCTCATAATCATGGCGAGTATAATAATTTCGGCCAAACTGATACCAATGTTGCTCGACAATATCAGTAACAGACTGTTTGCGTACCGCCAGAATATTGAGCCAAAAAAGCACGGCCCATAAGCCATCTTTCTCGCGAATATGATTAGAGCCAGTGCCAAAACTTTCTTCGCCACATAAGGTAACTGAGCCTGCATCCAGTAAATTACCGAAAAACTTCCAGCCAGTGGGTGTTTCATGGCTTTCAATCCCCAGTTTTTCTGCAACACGGTCAGCAGCTTGACTGGTAGGCATTGAACGAGCAATACCTGTAAGACCTTTATTATATGCCGGTACTAAATGTGCGTTAGCAGCTAGAATTGCTAGACTGTCGGATGGGGTAACAAAAGTATTGGCACCTAGAATCATGTTACGGTCACCATCTCCATCTGATGCCGCGCCAAATACGGGTGCATTATCTGAAAACATTTCATCAACCAATTCTTTTGCATAAGTCAGGTTAGGATCAGGGTGGCCATTACCAAAATCAGGCAGTGGAATACCATTAATTACTGTACCAACTGGTGCACCTAGACGTTTTTCCAGAATTTCTTTTGCATAAGGGCCTGTAATCGCATGCATGCCATCAAAGCGCATTTTAAAACCATTACTGGCCAATAATGTCCGTATGGCACTGAAATCAAACAGTTCTGCCATCAAGTCAGCATAATCACTGATGGGATCGATGATATCAACAGTCATTTGGCCTAGTGATTGTTGCCCGATAGTACACAGTTCAACATCTGTATCATCAAGTGTTTTGTAGTGTTTTATGATTTTTGTGTAGTCAAAAATGGCTTCAGTAATACTTTCTGGTGCTGGCCCACCATTACTGACATTGTATTTGATACCAAAATCACCAGTGGGTCCTGCCGGATTGTGACTTGCAGACAGGATAATGCCGCCTGAAGCATGGTATTTACGAATTACACATGATGCTGCTGGGGTTGATAATAGACCATCTTTCCCGACTATAGCGCGCGAATAACCGTTTGCTGCGGCCATTTTTAGGATGGTTTGAATCGCTTCAGTGTTATAAAAACGGCCATCACCACCAACAATAAGCGTGTTACCTTGAATATTTCCCAAAGCATTAAACATGGATTGCACAAAGTTTTCCAAATAATTTTGTTGTTGAAAAACAGTGACTTTTTTACGTAATCCAGACGTGCCTGGCCTTTGATCGCTAAAAGGATTCGTTTCAATAGAGACAATGGCCATATTTTTTACCTGTGTTTTTTGTAGGAACGATACGAGATAACTGCTAATATTTATTTCACTTTAAAACCAATATACCGTTCTGATGACAAGCACTCAACAACCAGATGCTGCTCGCTTGATGCGATTAGCTACATACGCTTCAGTTTCTGTAGCCACAATTCTTATTGTGGCAAAACTTGTTGCATGGTTTATTACAGATTCAATTAGTATTCTTGCAACACTGATTGACTCAAGCTTGGATGTTTTGGCTTCTTTATTGAATTTGGTTGCTGTACATCATGCACTTCAACCAGCTGATCGTGAACATAGTTTTGGGCATGGTAAAGCAGAAGCTTTAGCAGGGATGGGGCAGGCAATGTTTATTGCAGGCTCTGCCGGTTTATTATTGCTTCAGGCTGTAGGCCGGATCTTTCATCCACAAGCTGTCAGTGCTGGCTTAGAGGTAGGGGTCAGTGTAATGGTGTTTTCAATGGTGGCCACTATGCTGCTGATTTTATTTCAGAAATATGTAATTCGGCATACGAATTCCACAGCAATTAAAGCGGATGCACTACATTACAAAACTGATTTATTGGTTAATGGTAGTGTCATTGTTGCCTTATTGCTAACCTTTTATGGTTGGTCTCATTTTGATGCCATATTCGGTATTGGAATTGCAATTTTTATTCTTTATAGCGCATGGGACATCGTTCGTGAATCAATTGATTTATTGATGGATCATGAATTGCCTGATGAAGTGCGTGAGAAAATAAAAACCATACTGTCAAACCATCCGGAGGCACATGGTTTTCATGATTTAAGAACACGACGTTCAGGTACGACGGTCTTTATCCAGTTGCATTTGGAGTTAGATGCATCACTAAGACTCTCTGAGGCGCATCGGATTGCAGATCAAGTAGAACGAGAGCTCGAAAGCTTATTTGCAGATGCAGAAGTTATTATTCATGAAGATCCAGTGATTGTCTGAGTCAGAGCTCTCTTGGCTCACAAGTTCAGCTGAATCTCGTATAATGTACATTAATTCATAATTCATAATTCAAAGGCTTTGTCATCTTGACCATAAATCCTTATAGCACTGAAACACTGGCAGTGATTGTTATTTTATTGCTTGTTTTCATCATCACAAAACTCTTTATTAAACGTAAACGTTCTGTAAGTTATCAAATGGCATCAATACTTAAGCCTTATGCCCGTGATGAGATTAAAGAATTTATTATCCCTGATGGTGTTGGTGGTCTACTGGAAGTTGAACATTTGGTCTTAATGGATCAAGGGTTATTACTTATTAAGACCTATCCTTATTCAGGGAATTTATTTGGTGCTGAAAATATAGAACAGTGGACACAGATTATTGATGGTAGAAGCTTCAAATTCATCAACCCGCTGTATCATATTCACAGCTCACGTCTGGCATTGACAGCTGTTGCACCCAAAGTTCCCGTTTATTGTAGGATTGTATATACAGGTAACTCTGTATTTCCAAAAGGCAAGCCCGATGAGGTATCAGTATTAAGTTCACTAGCTGATGATTTACAGTTGATCAAAGATGAGCCTACAATGCCCGACAGAGCACAACATGGCTGGGATACCATTTTGCGTATCGCTCGAAAAAATGGCAAGGCAGTAAAAGGGAGAGGAACAGTGAATGGCTGATAAACGTTTGGTTGTGGCAATCTCATCCCGTGCATTGTTTGATCTGGATGAAAGTCATCAGATATATGAACAGGAAGGCACTCAAGCCTATTGTCATTATCAGATTGAAAATGAGGACATTCCTCTACAGCCAGGGGCAGCGTATAACCTAGTTAAAAAACTATTGGCTTTAAATAATAAAATTTCAAGTAGCACTAAAGTAGAAATCATCTTGTTATCACGTAACAGTTCCGACACTGGTTTGCGGATTTTTAATTCAATTCAGCACCATCAACTTGATATCAGTCGTGCAGTATTCACTTCTGGAAGCAGCCCTTATTGTTATGTTGCTCCATTTGGAGCTAACTTGTTCCTATCAACCAGCCCGGATGATGTTCGTAAAGCTCTTGATGCCGGCATTGCTGCTGCGACCATCATGCCATCAAATGTTGGTGAAAACAGCAATGAGGAACAATTACGTATTGCTTTTGATGGTGATGCTGTATTATTTTCTGACGAATCAGAACGAATTTATAAAGAGCAGGGTTTGCAGGCTTTTACGGACAACGAACAGCAAACAGCTAAAAGCCCTTTAACTGGTGGACCATTCAAAGACTTTTTAATAGCATTAAATCATTTGCAGACGGAATTTGAAGGTGATGAGGCACCCATTAGAACGGCATTGGTAACAGCACGTTCCGCACCTGCACATGAAAGAGTTATTCGTACATTACGTGCATGGGATATTCGCCTTGATGAAGCCATATTTCTAGGTGGAATGGATAAGGGTCCTTTTTTGAAATCTTTTGGTGCAGATATTTTTTTTGATGATCAGCAAGGGCACTGTGATTCAGCAAGAGAACACGTAGCAACAGGACATGTACCACATGGTGTGGCAAATGAAAATAAGGGTGGGCAATAACATTGGGTAAAAATGCTAAGCAAGAGATTGACGCCTGGATTAAACGTCTCAGTGATGAAGACATGCCAGTGTTTTCCAGCACGGTGGCAGATGTCACACAGGCAGTCAATGATGCTGAAACATCAGCAGCTGATGTGGCACAAACTATCCTGAGAGATGCATCCTTAACTAGCCGTGTTTTAAAAATGGCTAACAGTTTCTATTACAATCCAAATGATCAGAAAATCAGCACAATTTCACGTGCGGTCATGGTGTTAGGTTTTGAACAAGTACTCGCACTTACATTGTCACTGGTCTTGATTGATGCATTATCAAAAGGCGAACAACGAGACAAGTTAATTGATGAAATGGCTTTGTCCTGCCATGCAGCTATTCAGGCAGAAGAATTGGCACATCAGACCCGTTGTGAATTTCCTGAGAATGTATTTGTTGCTACTTTGTTATCACGATTAGGCAATATGGCCTTTTGGGCGTTTTCAGGTGACAAGGGTACAGAACTACTTAATTTGATTGAATCAGGTGAGATGACCGAACAAGAGGCAGAAAATGAAGTTCTTGGGTTTTCACTGCATCAATTGACAAAAGGGCTAAGCAAATCATGGTCTTTGGGAGAGCTGCTCGATAAATCTTTGAGTGGTAAACATAAAACCGATCCTGAAATTGCAGTTATCAACATGGGCAAGGAGTTGGCCGAAGTTGCTACTGATGGCTGGGAGCACAATGAAGCGAAAAAGGTGATTGAACAGGTTTCAAAGTATCTGGAAGTATCTGTCGCTGAGACTAAAAAAATTGTTTATGGCAGTGCTAAGAAGGCCAAAGATATTACCAGAATGTACGGTGCTTTTGATGCGAGTAACCGAATCAATCAGGCCGATACCATTACTATTGAACTCGAAAATGATGGCCAGATGCAGCAAGAGGATGAAATCGGACTTTATCCATATCCAGATGCAGGAATGCAATTGAGCATATTAAAAGAGATTGCTGAAGCCATTGAAGAGAACAGGGGTATTAACGTAATTCTTGAGATGGTGCTGGAAGGCATTCATCGTGGTGTGGGAATGGACCGTTCTATGTTTGCTATTTTATCAAAAGATCGTAAAACGTTGACCTGTAAATACGCCATTGGTGATGATAATGAACGTTTACGCGACCAGTTTAAGATTGATATTTCGAATCCAAAAAATATCTTTAACTTATCCATTAGCAATAAAAAGGCAAGGCACATTCCATCTGACCCTAAAATGGTCGAAGGTACTATTGCCAGAGAAACACTTAAGATGCTGGGTACACCGCCTTATTTAATTATGCCGACTATTGTGAAAGGAAAGGTTATCGGTATGTTTATAGCTGATCGTAACGCCAGCTCAAGACAAATAGATGATAAAGATTTCGTTGCATTTCAACAGTTTTGTCAGCAGGCCAATATGGGATTAACTTTTTTAAGCTCTTAAGGCTAGTTTTCTGCGTTATCTATGTTTATAATGGCCAGCTTAATTTGGATGTCAGGCTATCTGAACAACAATTTTTGCGAGAGTGGCGGAATTGGTAGACGCGCTGGATTTAGGTTCCAGTGGGGCAACCTGTGAGAGTTCGAGTCTCTCCTCTCGTACCACATTAAATTAAAGATTGGTGGCTGAAAATGTTTGAAAGTCACCAAGACTTTAAAATCCCAGTTTTGAGGTAAAAAATGCAAGTTACTGTAGAAAATGTTAGCGAACTCGGTCGCCGTATGTCGGTGACAGTTGAAGATGCCAATATCGAGCAAGCAGTACAGGAGCGTTTGAAAGCAATCCTACCAACGGTAAAAATGGCTGGCTTTCGACCTGGTAAAGTCCCAATGAAAATGGTTGAACAATCACACGGACCAAGTGCTCGTCGTGATGTAATTGACAGCCTGGTTCAAAGTAGTATGCAAGAAGCCTTTACGCAAGAAGGCATTAACCCTGCAGGTCCTCCCCATATCGACAGCATGAAAGAAGAGGGTTCATCTCTTGTATATACCATGGTTTATGATGTGTTCCCAGACGTTAAAGAAGTTAAGCTTGACGGTATAGAGCTGGAAAAAGTGGTTGCTGAAGTTCAGGATGAAGACGTTGACAATATGATAGAGACGCTTCGCCAGCAACGTGTTACATGGGAGCCTCTAAAACGGGCAGCTAAAGAAACAGATGGTGTTACGATCGACTTTGTTGGTAGCATTGATGGCCAAGAGTTTGATGGTGGTAAAGGGTCAGATGTATTGGTAGTTATTGGTGATGGTTCAATGTTACCTGAGTTTGAAAGTCAGTTGGTTGGCCATAAAACAGGCGATAAAGCTAACATTAGCGTAACTTTTCCGGATGATTATCGGGCGCAAGCGTTACAGGGTAAGAAAGCCACCTTTGCAATTACTGTGAAATCGGTTGCCAAGAAAAAATTACCAAAACTTGATAAAGAATTTGCACAGTTGTGTGGCGTTGACGGTGGGATGGCGGCTCTGAAAAAAGAAGTGCGTGCTAATATGACCCGTGAACTTGCGTCGGCTCTGAAAAATCAGAACAAACGTAAAGTTATGAGCAGCTTGACTGAAAACAATGACATTGCCTTGCCAGAATCACCTGTTGAACGTGAAGCAGAGTATTTAATGGAGCAAGCTAAAAACAACTTAAGAAATCAGGGTGTGAATGTTGATGGAATTCCATTCAATGTTGACAACTTTAAAGATACTGCAAAACAACGTGTATCATTAAGCTTATTGGTTGGTAAAATTATTACAGACAATAATATTCAACCTGATGATGCACGCGTAAAAGAAGTTATTGATGGCATAGCCTCTAGCTACGAAGATCCAGAAGATGTTGTGAAGTTTTATATGAATGATCAACAGAAACTTTCTGAAATTCAAATGATGGTTGTTGAAGATATGGTTGTGGACTGGATCTATGATCATGTTAAAGTTAAAGTAGAAGAAAAGGCATCAACCTTCTCTGAGGTGATGAACTCTGCTGCAGCATAACCCTTTATATTGATACGGATATAATAGCCCGTGCTCATTAGATTGGGTGCGGGCTATTTTGTTTTACGGTTAATTTTATTGAGAATCAAATGACAAATAATATCTTTGCTAACGATGTCCCTGGTATTAACAATGCGTTGGTGCCTATGGTAGTTGAACAAACTTCTCGAGGTGAGCGTTCATACGATATTTATTCGCGACTTCTGAAAGAGCGGGTGATTTTTCTGGTAGGTCCAGTTGAAGACCAGATGGCAAATCTTGTCGTAGCACAGTTACTGTTTTTAGAATCTGAAAATCCAGATAAAGATATTCATTTATATATCAATTCACCGGGTGGTGCCGTAACAGCAGGCATGGCCATATACGACACTATGCAGTTTATTAAACCCAATGTCAGTACATTGTGCATAGGACAGGCAGCTAGTATGGGTGCAGTTTTGCTAGCAGCAGGCGCAGAAGGTAAGCGCCATTGCTTGCCTAATTCACGTATTATGGTTCATCAACCATTAGGTGGATTTCAAGGGCAGGCGTCAGATATCGATATTCATGCACGTGAAATTTTATCTGTTCGAGAACGTCTGAACAAAATTTTAGCTCATCATACCGGACAGGATGTTAAGAAAATTCAAAAAGATACTGATCGTGATAACTTTATGAATGGTGAACAAGCCCTTGAATATGGTTTAATTGACTCTGTATTGAGTAATCGCCCTGAAGAAAAATCATAAAGAGCCGATATAAGGTTTGACCTTGGTAGGAATCATTGAAAATGAGTGACGATAAAAATAACGACGACGATAAATTACTCTATTGTTCGTTTTGCGGTAAAAGCCAACATGAAGTAAAAAAACTGATCGCGGGGCCTTCAGTGTTTGTCTGTGATGAATGTGTTGATCTCTGCAACGACATCATCCGAGAAGAGTTACAGGATGTGGTTGCAGACCAGTCTGAATCGAGTTTGCCAACACCACGCGAAATCAATGAAGCCCTAGACAGCTATGTTATTGGACAGGACAAAGCAAAACGCGTGTTATCAGTAGCCGTTTACAACCATTACAAACGCTTACGTTTTGGCCGTACCAATGATGATGTTGAGTTATCTAAAAGTAATATTCTGTTGATTGGCCCAACGGGTAGCGGTAAAACATTATTAGCTGAAACATTAGCAAGACAACTTAACGTTCCTTTTACAATGGCGGATGCGACCACATTAACAGAAGCCGGTTATGTGGGCGAAGATGTTGAAAACATCATCCAGAAACTATTGCAAAAATGTGATTACGATGTTGAAAAAGCTGAAACAGGTATTGTTTATATTGATGAGATTGATAAGATTTCTCGTAAATCTGATAATCCATCTATTACCCGTGATGTCTCTGGTGAAGGAGTACAGCAAGCCTTACTGAAATTGATTGAAGGTACAATGGCTTCAGTACCACCACAAGGCGGTCGTAAACACCCACAACAGGAATTTTTACAAGTTGATACCAGTAAAATTCTGTTCATCTGCGGCGGTGCATTTGCTGGCCTTGATAAAGTGATCCGTAATCGCTCACAAAAAGGGGGAATTGGTTTCTCTGCAGAAGTACAAAGTGTTGACGATGATCGGGTAATCAGTGATGTGTTAAAAACCGTCGAACCAGAAGATTTGATTCAGTATGGTTTAATACCAGAATTTGTCGGTCGTTTGCCGGTTGTAGCTACATTGAACGAACTTGATGAAGAAGCATTAGTACAGATTCTGACTGAACCAAAGAATTCGTTAACTAAGCAATACCATAAGCTTTTTGAGATGGAAGGTGCATCGATCGAATTCAGAGATGATGCCTTGCATGCGATCGCGCATAAAGCCATGGAACGTAAAACAGGTGCTCGTGGTTTGCGATCTATTATTGAGAATGTGTTACTCGATACCATGTTTGATTTACCATCTACCGATAACGTATCTAAAGTGGTTGTTGATGAACATGTTATCAATGGTGAAAATGCACCGATTTTAATTTATGAAGATCACATAAATGATATTGCAGCAAGTGACAAATAAATCATTCACTTTCTTCTAAGAATATCAGCAGATAGACACAAGCCCCTTACTATTGGGGCTTGTTTTTTTTTGTAACATCCCCATATAGTTCCTGATTAGAACGAATAATGCCGTTATTAGGCATATTTATAGATTTGCTAGAGGTTTGACTTGATGGAAAACAAAACAGAAACAACACCAACAGATACCCCATTAGTTGCAGTGCCAGTACTGCCACTCAGGGATGTTGTTGTATATCCATATATGGTCATACCATTATTTGTTGGACGTGAGCGCTCTATCAATGCATTGGAAATTGCTACTGATGAAAATCAACAAATTTTATTGGTGGCTCAAAAAGACTCCAACGAAGATCAGCCTGATGTCGACAACTTATATAAAACAGGTACATTGGCAAATATCCTCCAGCTATTAAAACTGCCAGATGGCACGGTAAAAGTACTGGTTGAAGGTACAGCACGCGCCAAAGTGACTTCCTTTGATAATGAGCAGTCTTATTTAAAAGCGGATGTTGATCCCTTTATTAGCGAGCAACCGGACGAGCGTGAAGTGGATGTACTAATGCGTTCATTATTAAATCAGTTTGAGCACTACGTTAAACTCAACAAGAAGATCCCACCCGAAGTTATTGCTTCTTTATCGAGCATTGATGATGCAGCCAGAATGGCAGACACTGTCGCTGCACATATGACATTAAAACTCGACGATAAGCAGTTGTTACTGGAAATGAGTGGTGTTACTGCGCGCATTGAGAAATTAATGGCATTTCTTGAGTCTGAAATTGATGTTCAGAACATTGAAAAACGTATTCGTGGACGCGTTAAAAAACAAATGGAAAAAAGCCAGCGTGAATACTATCTAAATGAGCAAATGAAAGCCGTTCAGAAAGAACTGGGTGAAATTGATGAAGCAGGCAACGAAATTGATGAACTGGCCGAAAGAATCAGTAAAGCTGGCTTGTCTTCTGAAGCAAAAGAAAAAGCGGAATCAGAATTAAAAAAATTAAAAATGATGTCACCAATGTCTGCAGAAGCAACCGTGGTGAGAAATTATATTGAATGGTTAACAGATGTTCCATGGAAAAAACGGTCACGTGTTTATCAGGATCTGGATCGTGCTGAAAAAATACTCAATGAAGATCACTTCGGTTTAGAAAAAGTAAAAGAACGGATTTTGGAATATTTGGCCGTTCAACAACGTACAAAAAAATCAAAAGGGCCTATATTGTGTTTGGTTGGACCGCCAGGTGTTGGAAAAACGTCTGTCGCACAATCTATTGCACGGGCAACGAATAGAAAATTTTCACGTATGGCCCTAGGTGGAGTACGTGACGAAGCAGAAATTCGTGGCCATCGGCGTACATACATAGGTTCAATGCCGGGCAAGATCATGCAGAACCTGTCTAAAGTAGGGGTTCGTAACCCACTGTTTTTGCTTGATGAAATCGATAAAATGGCACAAGACTTTAGAGGTGATCCAGCTTCGGCCCTACTTGAAGTACTTGATCCTGAGCAAAACTCAACCTTTTCCGATCATTTTATGGAAGTGGAATATGATTTGTCGGATGTTATGTTTGTATGTACTGCTAATACCTTAAATATCCCTGATGCATTACGTGACAGGATGGAAATTATTCGTTTATCAGGCTACACCGAAGATGAAAAACTGAATATTGCCATCAAGTATCTGTTACCGAAGGCAGTGAAAGATAATGGTTTGAAAGCAAGTGAAGTCGAGATCCAACTGGATGCAATTCAGGATATTATTCGCCGTTATACCCGTGAAGCAGGTGTGCGAAATTTACAGCGAGATATTTCAAAGATTTGCCGAAAAGTTGTGAAGCAAATTTTGACTAGCAAATCGACGGAAAAAATTGTCGTGTCAGCTGATAATCTTGAAGATTATTTAGGCGTGTACATCTATCAATATGGCGTTGCAGAAGAGAATGATCAAATTGGTCAAGTGACCGGTCTGGCTTGGACGGAAGTCGGTGGTGAATTGTTAACCATTGAGACAGCAGTGATGCCGGGTAAAGGTAAAGCCGCTTATACAGGTAAGTTAGGTGAGGTAATGCAGGAATCTATTCAGGCTGCTACAACCGTTGTTCGTTCCAGATCAAAAGAATGGGGTATCGCTGCTGATTTCATGCAAAATCACGACGTGCATATTCATGTACCTGAAGGTGCAACACCTAAAGATGGCCCCAGCGCCGGTGTTGGAATGTGTACCGCTCTGGTTTCTGCGATTACTGGAATACCCGTAAAATCCAACGTCGCAATGACCGGTGAAATTACTTTAAGGGGTGAGGTATTAGCGATTGGAGGTCTAAAAGAGAAGTTATTGGCGGCATTACGCGGTGGTATCGATACTGTGCTGATCCCTAACGATAATGTCAAAGACCTTAAAGAAATACCGGATAACATCAAACAGGGACTAAAAATTATACCGGTACGTTGGATCTCGGAAGTCTTGGAAGTGGCCTTGCAGCATATGCCAGAAGCAGTCGAAGATAAAAACAGCGGTGAAAAGGTCATCACAAATGATAAAACAAGTTATCATGAGGTTAATTCCGAAAACCGACATTAAGTGCTGAGGGACACACAATGACAGATATTATGAAACAACGACTATTGGGTTCATTATTGTTGTTGTGTGTCATCGCTGTTACCGCCTTTTATCTTGTCAAGAATGCCAATAACACGTCAGTCAGTCATGAGCAAGTGATTGAACAAGTTGAGTTTGTGCCGACAGTTGAACCGATAACAGAGGAAACAGTTGATGTTTCAACTGAAGCACCAGAGCCAGTTGTTGATACTCCGCAGCCCGAGCAATCACCTGCTGTAGACAGTATAGAGGGTGACACCGCAAAAGTTGAATCAATATCGCCATCAAATAACAGCAATGCTCAGCAGTCATGGACGATTCAATTGGGTAGTTTTAGTGTGCAGGAAAATGCTCAGGCACTAAAAGATAAAGCTTCAAAACTTGGCTATGATGTAAAAATTAAGCAAGTTATCACTCAAGATCGAAGCAGTTATCGTGTTCGTATCGGTCCTGAATATGATCGACAGCAAGTGGATAAAATTGTTAATCAACTTGCTGCTCAATTAGCGATTAAACCACAAGTATTATTATCAAACCCTGAAAACAACAAATAGAATCCGATTTTATTAAAAATGTATGGGGCGATGGCGTTCATTCTGGTAAAATTTGCAATTTCAATAAACGAGTAGCCAGCTGGATAAATAATGATTTGGGTTGATTATGTAATTATCGGCATTATATTACTCTCGTCTGGCATCAGTGTTGTACGTGGTTTTATAAAAGAAGTCCTTTCCCTAATCAGTTGGGTATTAGCATTTTGGGTTGCTTTAACATTTGCACCTAATTTAGCCACCTTATTGGCTGATTATATTGCAACACCCTCGATTCGTTTATTTGCAGCATTCTTTGTCTTATTTGTCGCCACACTGGTTTTGGGTGCGTTGGTTAATCATCTGATTTCCACCTTGGTAGAGAAAACAGGTTTAACAGGTACCGACCGATCTTTGGGTGTGCTTTTTGGTATTTTACGTGGCATTACAATTGTAGCTTTATTAGTCCTGATTGCCGGTACAACACCAATGCCTAATGATACTTGGTGGCAAAACTCATTACTGATTGAACATTTTGAAAAACTTGCCATCTGGCTTCGTGGTCTTTTACCTGCAGATCTTGCAGAATATATACATTTTAGTTAATTACTAGGGCTTGTTATGTGTGGAATTATTGGCATTATCAGTCAGTCAGAGGTCAATCAGGATCTTTATGATGGGCTAACTGTACTACAACATCGTGGTCAAGATGCCGCCGGTATTGTGACCTGTGACAGTAGTGGCCAGTTCTTTTTACGAAAAGCTAATGGATTGGTTAAAGATGTTTTCCATACGCGTCATATGCTTGAACTTAAAGGCAATATGGGAATTGGCCATATTCGTTATCCAACAGCAGGTTGTTCAACTTCAGCTGAGGCGCAGCCTTTTTATGTTAACTCGCCTTTTGGTATCTCACTGGCACATAATGGTAATCTTACCAATACCAAGCTGCTCAGAGAAGAGTTATTTCAAAGCGATCGACGTCACTTGAATACAGGTTCTGATTCTGAAGTATTACTAAATATTTTGGCGCATGAATTACAAAAAACAGATCAATTGACACCGCAAGCTGATGATATATTCGAAGCTGTTGCTGAGTTACACAAGCGTTGTAAGGGGGCATATGCAGCGGTTGCAATGATTGCAGGTGTTGGGATCTTAGCGTTCCGCGATCCATACGGAATTCGTCCCGTAGTGATAGGGCAACGTGACACTAGCGATGGCAATGAATATATTGTTGCCTCTGAAAGTGTAGCTATTGATTCACTTGGTTTTGAATTGGTTCGTGATGTTGCGCCAGGAGAATGCATATTCATTGATACCAACGGAAATTTGCACGCACAACAATGTGCTGAAGCACCAATTAAGTCTCCCTGTATCTTCGAATATGTTTATTTTGCCCGCCCAGATTCAATCATTGATGGTATTTCAGTGCATAAAAGTCGTCTGCGTATGGGGACTAAATTAGCGGAAAAGATAAAACGCGATTTTCCTGAGCATGACATTGATGTTGTGATCCCTATTCCCGATACGAGTCGTAGTGCGGCATTGCAATTATCCTATGATTTAGGCGTTCCCTATCAGGAAGGGTTTATTAAAAATCGCTACATCGGACGTACATTTATTATGCCTGGGCAAACGCAGCGTAAAAAATCTGTCCGTCAGAAATTGAATGCGATAGAACTTGAGTTTAAAGGTAAAAATGTACTTCTGGTAGATGATTCCATTGTTCGTGGCACAACGTCGCAACAGATTGTTCAAATGGCACGTGATGCAGGAGCACGCAAAGTGTATTTTGCTTCTGCTGCTCCTCCTGTACGTTACCCAAATGTTTACGGTATTGATATGCCTTCAGCACATGAGTTTGTGGCACATGAACGCAATGTGACGCAAATCGCAGAGGAACTCGGAGCCGACAGGCTCATCTATCAAGATCTTGATGATTTGATCGAAGCGGTGCAATACAACGATAATGTTCAGTGCTTTGATACCTCATGCTTTGATGGCGAATACATTACCGGCGATGTCGATGAGTCATATCTTTATTACATTGATGCGTTGCGTAATGATGCATCCAAACAGCAGTCCAACCAAAACAATGCAGTCATAGAACTGCATAATAATGCTTAAAATTCTGTTTAATTTTAGCTGGATATGAAATTGAAAGGCGATGACAATATAGGCTTTGTTATTTTTATATTTTGAATTTTGCTGTTTTACTAGTTTTCTTATATAATTCCGTCGATTATGCATCATAAATTGCCAAAAGAGATTGAGCCGTTCCGGTTAGCCCAAAATGGTTTAACACTGGAAGGCCAGCTACCGCTATCATCTATGCCACGACTAACCGAGTTGCTTCAGAGTAATGAAGGTATTGTTGATGTGAAGATGGCGTTTGATGTGGACCATGTCGGTACGCCATTTATGCATGGTGAGTTTAAAACCTCAGTATCGCTTATCTGTGAGCGCTGTATGGCTCCTATGATATTGGATATGAAAGTGGATTGTTTGCTAGCGATAGTCATTAGCGAACGAAAAATAGAAGGATTGGCCGAACAATATGAACCATGGGTTCTTGATAATAATGATCCCGTGCTACTCAGCACAGTCGTCGAGGATGAATTGATTTTGTCATTACCATTGGTACCTCGACATGATGAGGCTTGTTTGCCTGATGAGTTGTGGTCAACAGGCGATGATTTTGAAGAGAGTGAAAAAGACAAACCTGTTTCACCGTTCGCAGTATTAACAGATTTGAAAACGAAACAATAACAATTTAACAATTGTTAGCAGTAATATTTTTATCGAGTTGGGAGTAACAACATGGCAGTACAAAAGAGTAAAAAAAGTACATCACGTCGCGGTATGCGTCGTTCACATGACGCATTAACAGAGACAACATTATCTGTTGATTCAACATCTGGCGAATTACATCGCCGTCACCACGTTACAGATGATGGTTATTATCGTGGACGTAAAGTGATTGCTGATAAGAGTGAATAAGGCTTATTTCGATTGAGTCTTACAATATCTATTGATGCCATGGGTGGGGATCACGGCCCAGAAGTCGTTATCCCCTCAGCCATTCTGGCATTAAAGTCACATCCTAAGGTCAAGCTAATATTAGTTGGTGATCAAGATGTGATCCAAACACAGCTAAATAACCACAATGTGCAAGATGATGAACGTTTATCTATTCATCATGCCACGCAACAGGTGGCCATGGACGAGTCCCCCGCAATCGCATTGCGAACCAAAAAAGACTCCTCAATGCGTGTTGCCATTAATCTGGTTAAAGATGGTATCGCTTCAGCCTGTGTCAGTGCCGGTAATACTGGCGCTCTGATGGCAACAGCACGTTTTGTTCTGAAAACACTGCCAGGCATTGAGCGTCCCGCTATCGTTTCTGCATTACCGACGGTCAAAGGACATACCTATGTTCTTGATTTAGGAGCAAATGTCGATTCCAGTGCCGAACATTTGGTGCAGTTTGCTGTGATGGGTTCAGTGCTCGCTGAGCTAGTCGAAGGCAAAAAGAACCCCACTATTGGCTTGCTCAATATCGGTTCTGAAGAAATCAAAGGTAATGAACGTGTTAAAGAAGCGGCACGCTTATTATCCGAGACAGCGTTGAACTATACTGGCTTTGTCGAAGGTGATGGTTTATATCGTGGTGAAGTTGATGTCGTGGTCTGTGATGGTTTTGTGGGCAATGTTGCACTGAAAGCCAGTGAAGGCGTCGTTCACATGATTCGCCATTTTTTACGGCAATCATTTGGCCGTAATATCTTTACAAAAATTGCTGGGCTGATCGCCTCACCTGTTCTTAAACGGTTCCGAGATGAACTGGATCCAAGAGCCTATAACGGGGCTAACTTCATTGGACTGCAAGGCATTGTGATTAAAAGTCATGGCGGCGCAGATGAAATTGGATTTGCCAATGCCATCAATATTGCAATCATCGAAGCAGAAAAAGACGTCCCAAATCAGATCAGAAAGCACTTAGAGACGCTATTGCAAGGCGAGGTCGCGTGATCTATTCAAGGATAGCAGGAACAGGTAGTTATCTACCTGAAAAAGTACTGACTAATCATGATCTCGAAAAAATGGTCGAGACCAATGATCAATGGATCAGAGAGCGCACAGGAATAAAAAAGCGCCATATTATTGCCGATGATGAAACAACGACAGATTTAGCCTTTAATGCTGCTGAAAAAGCTATTGAAGCAGCAGGTATCAGTAATGATGATATTGACCTTATCATTGTCGCGACCACCACACCTACCCGTATTTTTCCCAGTACAGCGTCGTTAGTACAGCAAAAACTCAATATCAGTAACGGCTGCCCAGCCTTTGATATACAAGCTGTGTGTACTGGTTTTGTCTATGCACTGTCTGTGGCAGATAAATTCATTAAATCAGGCAGTGTTAAAAATGCTCTGGTTATTGGTGCCGAATCTTTATCGCGTATTGTCGATTGGACAGACCGCAACACCTGTGTGTTATTTGGTGACGGTGCTGGTGCAGTAGTATTGCAAGCTTCCGAAGAAACTGGAATCCTATCTACCCATATCCATTGCGATGGCAGTTATAATGAGTTGCTATGTGTGCCGACTGGCCCAGGCTCAATTCAAAATGGCACATCACCTTATATTGAAATGCAGGGCAACGACGTCTTTAAAGTCGCAGTTCGAACTTTAAGTAGCATTGTTGATGAAACACTAGCGGCTAACAATTTAAATCAACACGATGTTGACTGGTTGATTCCACATCAGGCCAATATAAGAATTATTGCTGCGACAGCTAAAAAATTAAGCATGTCAATGGATCACGTCGTAGTCACAGTTGGTGAGCATGGCAATACTTCAGCAGCCTCCATTCCGCTAGCACTTGATGTTGCTGTTCGTGATGGACGCATTCAGCGTGGCGAAACACTATTACTCGAAGCTTTTGGTGGTGGGTTCACCTGGGGCTCAACACTGTTAAAATTTTAATATTTCCTGAGGTTTAATGCATGAGTCTGGCTTTTGTATTTCCAGGACAAGGTTCACAATCTGTTGGCATGCTGTCACAGTTAGCGACTGAGTTCACACACGTTCAATCGACATTTTCTGAAGCATCTGATGTGCTCGGCTACGATTTGTGGGATCTGGTTACATCAGGCCCAGAAGAGACACTGAATCAAACGCAACGTACCCAGCCCGCAATGTTGGCGGCCGGTATTGCTGTCTGGCGTAGCTGGCAGTCTGTGAGCGACATTCAACCAGCCTATCTTGCAGGACATAGTTTGGGTGAATACACAGCATTAGTTGCTTCAGGTGCATTGTCTTTTGTCGATGCTATAAAGCTCGTTGAACAACGCGGGCAATTTATGCAACAAGCTGTGCCTGTGGGTAAAGGGGCGATGGCTGCGATTCTCGGTTTAGAGGATAATGTGGTTCGCTCAATTTGTGAACAAGCCTCAGAAAATGGTGTGGTAGAAGCGGTTAATTTCAACTCGCCAGGTCAGGTCGTGATTGCAGGTGATGCTGATGCAGTAAACCCAGCAATTGAACTGGCAAAAGAACAGGGTGCTAAACGTGCGTTGTTATTACCGGTAAGCGTGCCATCTCATTGTGCTTTGATGAAACCAGCTGCTGAACAATTGGCTGCCGCATTAGCAACAATTTCAATTCAAACACCGACGATTCCAGTCATCCATAATGCCAGCGTCACATCTACTGACAATGCAGCAGATATCAAACGGTTATTGGCTGAACAACTATATAGTCCTGTTCGCTGGGTAGAAACGGTACAATGGTTTGGGCAGCAAGGTGTAGATACATTAGTTGAATGCGGTCCAGGCAAAGTACTGGCAGGTCTAACCAAGCGTATTGATAAAACAATGACTGGGTTACCGGTATTTGACCGAGCGTCATTAGATAAAGCGTTAGAAACAGTAGGAGAAGCATAATGAGTCTAGAAGGTAAAGTTGCGTTAGTTACAGGCGCCACACGCGGTATTGGACGCGCTATTGCCACCCGTTTGGGTGAGCAGGGTGCAACAGTCATTGGTACTGCAACCTCAGATGCTGGTGCACAAACAATTAGCGATTTCTTGAAAGAAGCGAACATTGAGGGGGCAGGTGTTGTTCTTAATGTGACTGATTCAGACTCTATCGAAGCAGTGGTATCTGACATTGAAAGCCGCTTTTCTGCTCCTGATATTCTGGTCAATAATGCCGGTATTACACGCGATAATTTATTGATGCGAATGAAAGATGATGAATGGAATGACATCATTGAAACTAATCTGACGCCGATTTATAGATTAAGTAAACGGTGTCTGCGTGCGATGACTAAAGCACGCTGGGGTCGAATCATTACCATTACTTCAGTAGTAGGAGTAATGGGTAATGCAGGTCAAACTAATTATGCAGCAGCAAAAGCGGGCGTAATCGGTTTTAGCAAATCATTAGCTCGTGAAGTAGGTGCTCGTGGCATTACTGTTAATACAGTCGCACCAGGGTTTATTGATACGGATATGACCAGTTCATTACCAGAAGCTCATAAAACAGCTTTACTAGAACAAGTACCTGTTAAACGATTAGGCGAACCACAAGAAATTGCTGCCGCAGTTAGCTTTTTAGCAAGTTTAGATGCCGGATATGTAACAGGAGAGACTTTGCATGTGAATGGCGGCATGTATATGAATTAATTACTTAAATTTTAAAAAGTTTAAGTAATTTCGAACCAAAAGTAGCCATTTAAAACTGATTTGGCTTGTTTATAAGGTGCGTGCAATATAAAATGCCTGCACTTTTTAAGTATTTAACCACCGAAGGAAATATACGTTATGAGTGATATCGAAGCCCGAGTAAAAGACATTGTTGTTGAACAATTGGGTGTTAATGCTGATGAAGTGACAGCAAATGCTTCATTTATTGATGATTTAGGTGCTGACTCTTTAGACACAGTCGAATTAGTTATGGCGCTAGAAGAAGAATTTGAATGTGAAATTCCAGATGAGCAAGCTGAGAAAATCACTACAGTGAAAGAAGCTGTTGATTACATTAACTCTGTTCAGTCTTAATACTGATCTAAGTTAATCATAGCCGTCTAGTGTGCTTGCCATGCTAGGCGGCTATGTTGTTTTAAGATAGCTAAAAACTTCGAAAAGAGGATGTCTGATGTCTAAACGGCGTGTTGTGATAACAGGACTTGGTGCAATAACTCCTGTTGGTTTATCTGTTAAAGAAAGCTGGGATAATATCCTTGCCGGTAAAAGTGGTATCGCACCGCTAACTATCTTTGATGTGTCAGAATTCCCTGTTCGTTTTGGTGGAAGCATTAAAAACTTCGACATCACCACCGTCATTCCTCGTAAAGATGCTAAAAAAATGGATACCTTTATCCATTATGGTATTGCAGCAAGTAAAGAAGCTATTGAAGATTCTGGTCTTGAAATTACCGATGAAAATGCTGAGCGTATTGGTGTAGCTATTGGTTCAGGTATTGGCGGCCTGCCAGGAATTGAAGCAGGTTATGATGCCTACCTCAATGGCGGCCCAAGAAAAATTTCACCTTTTTTTGTGCCCAGCAATATTATCAATATGATTTCAGGTAATTTGTCGATTATGTATGGCATGAAAGGTCCTAATACAGCGATCGTTACCGCCTGTTCAAGTGGTACACATAATATTGCAGCAGCAGGCCGTATGATTCAATATGGCGATGCTGATGTCATGATTGCCGGTGGTGCAGAAATGTCCACGTCAAAAACAGGCCTAGGTGGTTTCGCTGCTGCCCGTGCGTTATCAACACGTAATGAAGATCCTGTGGCTGCAAGCCGTCCATGGGATGTTGATCGTGATGGATTTGTACTAGGTGATGGCGCTGGTGTAGTCGTACTTGAAGAATATGAGCACGCTGTTAAACGTGGCGCTAAAATTTATGCTGAACTGGCTGGTTCAGGTATGAGTTCTGATGCGTATCACATGACAATGCCATCACAAGGTGGTGAAGGCGCTGCACGTTGTATGAAGAATGCAATGGCTGATGCTGGTATTGCTGCTGATAAAATTGACTATATTAATGCACACGGCACCTCGACACCTGCAGGTGATGCTGCCGAAACTCAAGCGGTTAAAACTGCCTTAGGTACAGCTGCTGAAACTGTTGCTGTCAGTTCGACAAAATCAATGATAGGTCACTTACTAGGCGCTGCCGGTGGTGTTGAAGCTGTATTCAGTGTGCTGGCAATTCGTGATCAGGTAGCTCCACCAACTATTAATCTGGATAACCCAGATCCAGCCTGTGATCTTGATTATGTGCCACATACTGCACGTCAGATGCCTATTGATGTTGCAATGTCTAATTCATTTGGATTTGGTGGCACCAATGGTACAGTTATTTTTAAGAAGATAAGTTAACCTGCTGATATTAAAATGATTCTGATTAACGGAAAAGCCGATGACAGAATCAATGTTGCAGATCGTGGTCTGCAATATGGTGACGGTTTATTTGAAACCATCGCCTACCGGAATGGCTTAGCTGAATTCATTGATGCCCATCTAGATCGTATGATCGCGGGTTGTCAGCGCCTAGCTATTCCATTCCAACAGCTTGAAGTACTTCGCAGTGAACTGAACACGGTGTGTCAACAGCTAGATGACAATGATGCCGTGATAAAAATCATTGTCACCCGTGGCAGTGGCGGCCGAGGTTATCTGGCCAATAATGATATTGAACCAACGCGTATCATCTCCACTCATCCACTCCCACAGCACCCAGAAAGCAATAAAACTGCAGGAATTTGCGTCAGATTTTGTCAACACAATCTATCTGAAAATTCGGTTCTGGCAGGTATTAAACATCTTAACCGGCTTGATCAGGTATTAGCGCGTAATGAATGGCATCAGTCGAATATTGCTGAAGGTTTAATGTCTGACACTCATGGCAACATGATTGAAGGTACGATGAGCAATATTTTTATTGTGAAATCGGGCCAGATTAAGACTCCTGAGCTGACTAAGTCGGGAGTGGCCGGCATCATGCGAGCTCAAATTATAAGGCTTGCTAGTGAAAATGGCCTCACAGTTGAGCAGGGTCTTATTAGCAAAAAAAACATACTGGAAGCCGATGAAGTGTTTGTATGCAATAGTATTATCGGTATCTGGCCTGTAAACAGCATCGACGGCACCAACACAGTATTCCAGATTGGTAATGTTACCCAGGGCCTTCAGCATGCTTTAGCAGAGTCGAGCAAATAATATGACTAAAACTTTCAAAATCGTATCAGCACTTTTGATTATGCTGATATTGCTAACAACGGCTATCTGGCATCAATATGATCGTTTTATGACAACCCCTCTCATCGTCAATGAAGAAGGGTATGTTTATACGGTTAAGGCGGGAAGTAATTTGCAAAAGATAAGCCGAGAACTATACGCAACAGGCCTATCGAGCTTGCCACCAAATTACCTTTATTTTTATGGCCGTCTAAAAAGTAAAGCTCATTTGATTAAAGCAGGTGAATACCTGATTAAACCTGGTACCACGTTACCGCAATGTCTCGATCTATTAATCAGTGGCAAAGTCATTCAATATCCACTGACCATTGTTGAAGGTATGACTGCACAGCAGCTTATTAACATGCTTGTTGCTGACACGCGATTAAAAAATGAATTAACTGATACCAGCTTGAAACAGGTCATGATTACCCTTGGTCACCCAGATAAGCACGGCGAAGGGGAATTTTCTCCTGAGACCTATTACTTCACAGCTGGCACTACAGACAAAGAAATTTTACGCCGTGCTCACCTAATGATGAGCGAAATCCTGGAAGAGAAATGGAAAAATAGAGCAGACAACTTGCCCTATAAAACACCGTATGAAGCCTTAATCATGGCATCTATTATTGAAAAAGAATCTGGGATTGCAGAAGAAAGACCGCAAATAGCGGGGGTATTTGTTCGTCGACTGCAAAAGAGAATGCGCTTACAAACTGATCCAACCGTAATTTATGGATTAGGTAGTAAATTTGACGGTAATATACGTCGTAAAGATTTAACGACAGATACACCCTATAATACCTATACTCGATATGGTTTACCGCCGACTCCCATTGCTTTGCCTAGTAAGGAATCAATTGACGCAGCATTGCATCCAGCACCGGGTAATAGCCTGTATTTTGTTGCTACAGGTCATGAAGGTAGACATATATTCTCAGACACGTTAACTGCCCATAACAAGGCAGTAAGAAAGTATCAGTTGAAAAAATAATGAACGGTAAATTTATTAGTATTGAAGGCATAGAAGGAGCAGGGAAGTCGACCCAACTGGCCTTTATCGAACGTTATTTGAAAGAAAATGGCAAACAGCTTGTTGTGACGCGTGAACCAGGTGGAACTGAACTGGGAGAACAAATACGAACATTGCTACTCACACCCACTAAAACCAGTATGGCCGTAGACACCGAATTACTACTGATGTTTGCTGCCAGATCAGAACATGTCGCCCAAGTTATTAAGCCGGCACTGGAAAATGGCAACTGGGTATTATCAGATCGTTTTACCGATGCTACTTTTGCATATCAAGGTGGTGGCAGGGGTATTGACCGACAGCGAATTGCCGACATAGCAGACTGGACACTACATGGGCTACAGCCAGATTTGACCTTGTTGTTTGACGTACCAGTGGAAGTCGGCCAGCAGCGAGTGCTAAGCCGTAATCAGGGTGTCGATCGTTTTGAACAGGAAAAAGTCGAATTCTTCCAGCGAATTAGAGACTGCTATTTACAACGTGCCCAGCAAGAACCAGAACGCATAAAAATAATTGATGCCAGTCAGTCTATTGCTCAAATAGAAGCACAATTAACATTGATTCTTAAGCCATTACTATAATGTTATATCCTTGGCAAACTGAACAATGGCAACACTTCTGTCAGCAAAAGAAACAACAACGATTGTCACACGCAATTGTGATTTCAGGTGTTGAAGGCATAGGGAAATCAGCGCTGGCCCACCACATGGCGGCGACCTTGTTGTGTGAGATTGAAGATGCCATCGAACCCTGTGGTCAATGCCATAGCTGCCAATTATTCGTTTCTGGTGCTCATCCGGATCACATCGTCATTGAACCCGAAGAACCCGGAAAACAAATTAAAATTGAACAAATTCGCAGACTCAAGGATAAGCAGGAATTAACACCGACGGTATCAAAATGGAAAACCGTTATTATTTCTCCAGCGGATAGTATGAACATCAATGCTAATAACAGCTTATTGAAATTGCTGGAAGAGCCGCAAGACAACACCTTGTTAATTTTAATTACCGCAAAACCTGAACGTTTGCCCATCACTATTTTGAGTCGGTGTCAGAAACTGATATTGTCACCGCCAGAGCGCGATATAACGATAAACTGGTTACAGCAGCAGGGCTCATTTGATGGCGATCTGATTAACCGATTATTGCCCTTGGCTAAAGGGGCACCGCTCACAGTATTAGCGATGACAGAGTCTGAGGTTCTTCTGCATATTCAACAGGTTGAGGTTGACTTTGAATCTTTGCTTAACGGCAATGCAAACCCTGTAATGCTGGCAAAGGATTGGCAGCAATATGATTTAACTATGGTGCTGAATCATCTACAGAATCTGATCCAGAAAGATATCGTTAATAGTCAAAATCAACTGGGCAATAGAGTGAATAGCAAACGATTTTGGCATATTTACGATTGCATCATCGCTGCAATAAAGCTACTATCGTCATCAAATAACATTAACAAGGTATTGTTAATAGAGCAGTTTATGGTGTCAGTCATGGATGATAATCTGAGACATGGGGCAACTGTAAACAGATGAATTTAAGGTATAAAATATGGCGATGAATCCACGAAAAGGTATTTTGTCACTGAAAATCAGTGACGAGAACATGCTTTATCATGCCTATATGCCATTCTTAAAAAATGGCGGAATCTTTATTCCTACCAATAAAGTCTATCAATTAGGTGAAGAAGTCTTTATTTTACTGACATTGATGAATGAGCCTGACAAAATTCCAATTGCTGGCACCATTGCATGGTGTACTCCAAAAGGGGCTCAAGGCAATCAAGCCGCTGGTATTGGTGTGCATTTCAGTGATCTAGAAGATGCCGCTGTTGCTGTAAAAGGTAAAATCGAAAATTATCTGGCTGAACGACTAAAGTCAGATAAAGCCACCCACACAATGTAGATAAATTCATGTTTGTTGATTCACACTGCCACCTTAATTTGCTGGCGCAGGAAGAGGGTGGTCTTGACGCTGTTATCGCTCAGGCAAAAGAAAATCAAGTCGATCACATCGTCTGCATCGCTATTGATAAGGCGGGCTGTAACGATGTCATCTCTATCGCGGAACACTATCCTGATGTTACCGCCACCGTTGGTATTCACCCCAATGTTGATAAACAAGAACAATTTTCTGTTGAAGAACTGGTATCGCTGGCACAACACGAGAAAGTGATTGCCATTGGTGAGACTGGACTTGACTATTTTCGGAGTGAAGGTGATTTGGAATGGCAGCGTGATCGCTTTCGTATCCATATTGATGCGGCAAAGCAACTCAAAAAACCATTAATCGTTCATACTCGTGAAGCACGTGACGACACAATGGCGATTCTGGAACAGGAAAATGCCAAGCATGCCGGCGGCATCATTCATTGTTTTACTGAAAATTGGCAAACAGCACAAAGAGCTCTGGATATCGGATTTTATATTTCACTTTCGGGTATTGTGACTTTTAAAAATGCAGTTGAATTACAAGAAGTCGCTAAAAAACTTCCTTTAGATCGGATTTTAATCGAAACCGATGCGCCGTATTTGGCCCCTATGCCACATCGCGGCAAAACCAATAAGCCTGCGTACGTCAAACATGTGGCCGAATTTTTGGCTGAGCTACGTCAGGATAGTATCGAAAATATCGCCCAAAAAACAACAGCCAATTTTCATCGGTTATTTCCAACAACTCAATAATGATGCATCCAGCACATCAAATACGAATCGTTATAGTTTTCTTGTCTGTTGTCTGTCTAAGCAACTGCTCTGACAGCCAGCCCAAACTATCTCCTTTACTTGAAGATGCAGTCATTCTAGGATTTGGAGATAGTTTAACCTTTGGTACTGGTGCTGATAGCAAAACAGAAAGCTACCCGGCAATTTTAGAGAAGCTTAGTGGTCGAACAGTCATTAATTCCGGTATTCCTGGTGAAATTACCCAACATGGACTGGAACGTTTAGTTGATGTTTTAGACCAATACTCTCCAGATCTGGTTATCTTATGTCACGGTGGTAATGATCTGATTCGACGTTTAGACAAACAACAACTTAAAAGTAACCTGGTCAAAATGATCAGCCTTATACAAAGCGTAGGGGCAGAAGTTGTTCTGATCGGCGTGCCAAATTTTAGTCTGACCTTGGGGGTGCCAGAGCTCTATGCAGAACTTGCCGAGAGTCACCACATACCGATTGATATAGAAACATTACCAGCGCTTGTACGTAGCCCATCATTAAAATCTGACAGCGTTCACCCGAATGCCGAAGGCTACAGACAATTGGCTCAAAATATTCATAGCCTGTTGCAAACATCGGGGGCATTGTAAATTCAGACGCCTGAATCTAAAAAAAGCAAATATCACAATAACTTGCCATCGAAATTAAATGGGGAGTATAGTTAAGTTATTGTAAATAATGTGAGGTAGTTCACATGAATCGATTAAGCATGCAACCCCAATTCTTCTTCATCAGCATGTTAATTATGCTGTTTTCCCCAGCTGTAATGTCAGCACCGCCCTTTGTCCAGGGGCAAATAGCCGTTTATGCTGCGCCTTATGAAATTGAGGATTTGGAAGTCGTTAAATGGTTACCTAATGCTGGAATTAGTGTCCTTAAAGTCGAATCGGGCAGAGAGTGGGGACAGATCCAAAAACTTCGTAAACGTGGTTTCAAAACAGGCTTCAACTACATAGCACAAGCCAGCACAACACCTAATGACCAATTCTATCCCTATCAGTGGCATTTTCCTGCTGTTCAGTCTGAGCAGGCATGGGATATTTCAACAGGTAGTGATGTTGTCGTTGCCGTGCTTGATACCGGCCTTGTTGCTAACGGATCCGATGGCGTGAATGTCTGTAGTGGAGGGGGCTATGATATTGTTAATAATGACAGCAACCCTGCAGATGGCAGCAGTTTAAGTCACGGAACTCATGTTGCAGGTACTATTTCGCAGATCACCAGTTTTGATCCAACCACCTCTAATACAGGTGTAGCTGGATTGGCACCGGGTGCCTGTATTATGCCTGTTAAAGTGCTGAATGATTCTGGCAGTGGTACCTTTGCTGATATTGCCGACGGAATCATGTATGCAGTCAATAGTGGTGCACAGGTTATCAACATGAGCCTAGGTGTGAACGCTCGATATGGCATTACCAGTGATCCTTTGATTGATCCTGCCTTAGACAAGGCTCACGCGGCCGATGTGACCGTTGTTGCTGCTTCGGGTAATGACGGTAACCGTAAAAATGTCAGTTACCCTGCTATTTATCCCAGCGTTATCGCTGTGGGTGCCACAGATCAACGCAATGTAGTGACTCGATATTCCAATAAAGGTACAGGCCTGGATATTGTTGCCCCGGGAGGTGACACGAGTCGTGATGATGATCAAGATGGTTATAGTGACGGAGTATTACAAGAAACACGTTATAACGGTACATGGGGTTATTACTTCCTGCAAGGCACTTCAATGGCATCTCCTCATGTTGCTGCGATTTCTGCATTGTTAATTTCAAACGGAATCACCAAACCAAACGATGTATTAGCAGCGCTAACTTCAACCAGCAAGGATTTAGGTGAAGCGGGTTATGATTCAAGTTATGGCTTTGGGCTCGTGCAAGCCTTTGATGCATTAAATGGGCTAACAATTGGGCCACCAGGCCCACCAGCACCGGCCAGTAATCCATTCCCAAGTGATAATGCAACGGCTGTCAGTGTTAACACTACGTTTAGCTGGCTTTCCGGTGCTGATACGACTACCAATCAAGTTTATTTTGGCACAAACACACTTGAATTCATCGGCGAGCAGTCAATAAACACTTATGATCCTGGGCCCCTACAACCCGATACGCTATATCAATGGCAGATCATCGAAGTGAATGATTATGGCCAAACAGCAGGTTCAGTCTGGACATTTACCACTGAAAGTAGCAACACACAGTGCATTGATGCGGATGGCGATGGTTTCTGTGCAATACCTGATGGCAATGACTGTGATGACACCAATAGCCATGTGTATCCCGGACATAATGATACAAAAGGTCGATGGGGAAAGGATGGTCTCGACAATAACTGCAATGGCATTATTGATGGTTAACACTGAATAAATAACTGTGTAACGAGAGGGGGAAGAGAGGCCATGAATAAGATTTTGGCATTGATATATGGTGCGGTATGCTATTTAGTGTTTTTCGCTACCTTCCTTTATTCCATAGGCTTTGTCGGAAATTTACTGGTCCCTAAAAGTATTGATTCAGGTGCGCAGTCCGATTTTACCAATGCAATTATTACCAACCTGTTGCTGTTGAGCTTATTTGCAGTACAACACACCGTAATGGCAAGGCCAGCCTTTAAAAACTGGTGGACACGCATCATTCCCTTTGTCATAGAGCGCAGTACTTACGTATTATTATCCTCTGTCGTTTTGATTGTCTTGTTCTGGTTATGGCAACCGATGACTACAGTCATATGGTCTGTAGACAACGCAACTGGACGAGGCGTGTTATGGGCACTATTTGCTGCTGGCTGGCTGATTGTGCTGATCAGTACGTTTTTAATCAGTCATTTTGAATTGTTTGGCTTAAGTCAGGTGTACCGATATTTAACAGGACAAGAAGCTAGATCGATAGGCTTTGAAACACCATCACTATATCAATATGTTCGTCATCCAATCATGCTGGGTTTTGTTATTGCCTTTTGGGCCACACCAGATATGTCATTAGGACATTTGATATTCGCAATCATGACCACAGCTTATATATTAATTGCCATACAGTTTGAAGAAAACGACCTGGTTAAAGCTCATGGTGAAAGCTACAGCATTTATCAAAGACAGGTTTCAATGATAGTTCCATGGCCATTTAGAAAATAATCACAGAGCCCTTGAGTTGGCGAGCTAAGAGCTTTGTTAAAACCCTATATTGCAATTTTGCAATAAGGGTTTCATAAATTCTGAAGGAGTCGATAATGAAAATATTTGTTAGCAGTATTTTGATGACGATTTTAATTTCCATGCCTGTACTTGCTGATACGCATATGCGAGGAGAGGACATGGGCAGTGAGCAGATGACAAAACTAAATCTGCATATGCACGAAATGGAAGCGCTTACAGAAAGGATTCACCAAGAAAAAAATTCTGGACAGCATAAACACATGATGGGACGACACATGGAAATGATGCAGGAAGGCATGCACATGATGAATGGCGATATGGGTAGTATGGGAGGAAAAGAAAACAAGGAATCCTCTTCTATGAGAATGGATGACTGCATGGGAATGAGAGGACAACGGATGAATATGATGCAAATGATGATGGGGCAAATGATGGAGCATATGAAGATGATGCAAAATAATGAATGACGTAAAAGTTAATCATTATCTGAACTTACATCTTACAAATCGGGCGTAAAAAAACCAATCATAATAGCGCCGCACAGAAGAAATTACAGTTCTAAATACACTCATAATTGATATGGATGCCTTGCCTCGATAATATTTAGTTGATTTCCTGTAAGAAGTTCTCTATATTTTCTCTACTCATTATTTTCTCATTTTGTGAAAGGTAGAGAATATGCTTACACAACGACAACAAGATACCCTCGATTTTATTCGTAACTACATTCAAGAATTTGGCAAAGCACCGCTGGTTTCAGAAATTGCCGAAGGGTTAAACCTTACCTCGCAAGGCACCACTCATCGTTATATTCAGGCTTTAGTGGATGAAGGCGTGTTAGAACGTCTGGTCGGTCGTACTCGTGGCCTACGGCTAGTTGGGCAGGAATCAGGCAATGATGAACCTGAAGCCGTCACACTCCCAGTCATGGGTAAAATAGCCGCTGGCCGTTTGGTAGAAGCCGTGCCTGATGAATCAGAAATCGATCTGGGCGAAATGTTTTCCGGCAAAGGCCGCTTTGTGCTTAAAGTGAATGGCGACTCAATGATAGACAAGGCCATCATGTCGGGTGACTGGGTGGTGATTCAATCCCAACAAACAGCGCGTCATGGTGACATTGTGGTGGCGTTGATTGATGGGTATGACGCCACCTTAAAAACATTATTATTGAATGATGACGGTACCATTACCTTAATGCCTGCCAATGTGAACTATGAGCCTGTCACCTTGCCTGCACAGCGGGTAGCCATTCAAGGAGTGGTAGTGGGTCAACTGCGTACCTATCCTTAACCAATATGGAACCTGTCGATCAGCACTGGCCACGAGTCATTATTCTGGTCGATATGAACTGCTTTTTTGCCGCTATAGAACAAAAAGATAATCCTTTGTGGCGTAACAGGCCTGTGGCTGTCACCAATGGCAGTCAGGGTACGACCATCATTACCTCATCCTATGAAGCAAGAAGCCACGGCATCAAAACAGGGATGCGGCTTAAACAAGCCCGACAACTGTGCCCACAACTCATACAGGCAGCATCAAGACCCGAACGTTATGCGCAAATCTCAACCGACATCATGCAGTCATTACAAAGCATTACGCCTGATCTGGAAGTGTATTCGGTTGATGAAGCCTTTCTTGATGTCACACATTGTCAAAGCCTGCTAGGGTCGCCATTAGAAATAGCCACACTGGTCAAAAAAACGGTCACGGATGTATCAGGACTCACCTGTTCAGTCGGTGTCAGTGGTGATAAAACTACCGCCAAATATGCCGCCAAGTTGCATAAACCTGATGGCTTGACCCAAATCAAACCATGGGAAGCAGAACAAACTCTAGCGCCGCAGCTTATCACCGAACTCAGCGGCATCAACAAGGGCATCGCTGGCTTTTTAAAAGACTACGGCGTCATTATCTGTGGTGATATGAAAAAAATCCCGATCAGTATTCCGGCAAAACGCTTTGGTAATATGGGACGACGTATCTGGTTAATGGCACAAGGTAAAGATCCAGAGCCTGTTCAAACCAATGTTAAATCACCAAAAAGTATTGGTCATGGCAAAGTCATGCCTCCAGAAACCAAACAACTCGACACCATCCTGACCTATTTTCAACACATGGGTGAAAAAGTAGCAGCACGACTCAGAAAACATCAATTCAAAGCTAGCCACTTTTATATCGGCATCAAAACACAACAAGGCTGGTTGCAAACCAAAGTAAAACTGAAACAGCCCACCGATGATGGTAAAACGATCTTCAGCCTGTGCCGCCAATTCACCATGCAATACTGGCAAGGGCAGGGCATATGGCAAGTGCAAGTCACCGCCCTTGACCCACACACAGAACAACAAACAGACATGTTTGAAAACACATTGCATAATGACAAACGTGACCAGCTCAACACCGCCATTGACCAGATAAATCAACGCTATGGTGAATTCACCGTTGCACCTTCGCGCTTAATTGACCGATCAGCCATGCCCAATGTCATTGCCCCAGCTTGGAAACCATTTGGTCATAGAAAAACCATCTAGTGTGTAACAGTGTATATTTCCCAAATAAATGGGGTTATCGTATCCCAACACCCATAACTCACGTGAGGACAAATGCAGGGTCTAATATTAGCCGTTGCCGCCTATACTATCTGGGGTTTTTTTCCACTATTTTTCAGCTACTTAAGCGATGTTTCTCCAGTGGAAGTCCTCTCACACCGTATTATCTGGTCTTTAGTCGCCACCTTATTCATTGGCATATTGCTAAAACGTGGGGGAAAACTACTCACCGCATTACAAGACAAAAAACTCATCGGCTGGCTGGCATTAGCATCACTCCTAATCGCCATTAATTGGCTGACTTATATCTGGGCCATCGGCAATCATCGTGTTCTAGAATCCAGTCTGGGTTATTTCATTACCCCAGTCGTCAGCTTAATATTAGCCAAAATGTTCTTTAAAGAACACTTACATCCATTGCAAGCATGGGCTGGAATCATTGCTGTACTAGCTATTGTGTGGGAATTAATTAGCCTCGGACAACTGCCATGGGTCAGCCTAGTATTGGCCTTCGCTTTTGCACTATATGGCGTGGTTAAAAAACATTGTTCCATAGATGGCATCAATGGCCTGACGATCGAAACCCTCTGGTTACTGCCACTCGCACTGGCCTGGATAAGCTGGCAACAACCACACACCCTTGCTTTTGGCTCCAGCCAAACAATGACACTGCTACTGATTAGCTCAGGCATTATCACCGCACTGCCATTAGTTCTGTTTGCAATGGCTACCCGGCGCATAAATTTATCCGTAGTGGGTTTTATCATGTACATCAATCCAACTATGCAGTTTCTGATCGGCGTGTTTGTACTTAAAGAAGCCTACCCACCCGAACGCATGGTCACCTTCGTCTTAATCTGGTTTGCACTTAGTCTTTTTGTCATGGGCTTATGGCAATTACGTAAAAATAGACTTAAAACACATTAAATTAGTGACTTATCTGTAAATATCAACTAATTACATTTATTATGTGAATTGAGCTGATTAGTAGGATAGGTGATTTATTTATGCGTTCTGCACTGCATCCAGACAATGAAGAAGATCGTCTCCAGAAGCTCTATGAACTGGAGATACTCTATTCTCCCAGAGAACAGGCTTATGATGATTTGACGTATCTGGCAGCACAAATATGTAATGTTCCAATTGCATTAATTAGTCTGATAGATCGTGATCGTCAGTTTATCAAATCAAGCCATGGTCTGGATGTGAATGAGATTTCACGTGAATTGAGTTTTTGTTCTCACTGTATTCTCAGTGATGAACTAACCATTGTAGAGGATGCGACTAAAGACGAACGGTTTTATGATAACCCGTTGGTAACCGGCGAAACAGAAATTAAATTTTATGCTGGGGCACCTTTAATTTTCCCTAATAATATTAGAATCGGTACATTATGTGTTGTCGACAATGTTGCGCGTACGATTACTCCCGATCAACAAAGAGCATTAGAGGCACTTGCTCGTCAGTTGGTAGCTCTACTTGAACTAACAGTGAAAATTAAAGATTTAGAATCTTACAAAGAGCAGAACTCTGAATCTATAACTAGAGTTAAACAGTCCGAAGTACGGGAACTCGCCCGTATTGATATTCTGGAGAAACTTGCGAAGGGTAGTTCTCTTAATGATGTACTGGAGTCTATTGTATTTAGTATTGAAGATGAGCTTGAAGGGTCGTATTGCTCGATTTTGTTAATCGATGACACAGGGGATCACCTTCTTCATGGGGCTGCTCCACATTTACCCAAATTCTATAATGACGCTGTAAATGGAATACAGATTGGTGAGGGGCAGGGGAGTTGTGGTACTGCGGCTTTTACTAAAACAAGAGTTATTGTTGAGGATATTCAAACGCATCCATATTGGGCATCTTATAAAGAACTTGCTGCTAAAGCGAATTTAGGATCTTGTTGGTCGGAACCCATATTCAGTAGTGAGGGAAAAGTGCTTGGTACATTCGCTATCTACCATTGTTCTTCATATGCGCCAGGGGAGGCAGGGATTGCCACCATTCATTATGCAGCTAACTTAGCCGGTATCGCCATTGAGCGCAAACAAGGGGAGAAAGAGCTTATTATAGCAAAGGAATGGGCAGAGCAAGCCAATCAAGCCAAGTCTGAATTTCTTTCCTGCATGAGTCACGAGCTTCGAACCCCATTGAATGCTGTGCTTGGCTTTTCAGAACTATTATCCACAGATAATGAACATCCACTTTCACAAGATCAAAAAGATTTGCTGGCCTTTGTTACAAACGGTGGTAACCACCTGTTAGCCCTCGTCAACGATGTATTGGATTTATCAAAAATCGACACTGGTAATATGGATATGCTGATTGAGGCGGTGGATGTTAAATCTGTTTATGAAGATGTTTGCCGTATGTTGATGGCGCAAGCAGGTGAACAAGCAATAAATATAGATAATCAGGAATCTGACAAATTAAGTTCTTTGACTGTGAATGCCGACTATCAAAAGCTGAAACAAGTGTTAGTGAATATTGTTAGCAATGCTATTAAATACAATAGTGAACATGGCACAGTTACATTATCTGCCTGTATAACAGATGATGATAAAATAAGGCTGTCGGTTAGTGATACTGGGGCTGGTCTTGCTGAAGAATCATTACCCAAACTGTTTGAGCCATTTAATCGCTTAGACAAAGAAAAATCAAGCATCGAAGGGACTGGCATTGGTTTAACTATTAGTAAGCAATTGGTTGAGTTAATGGGGGGTGAAATCGGAGTATTTAATAATACAGATAAAGGCCTGACTTTTTGGGTTAAGCTTGAACAGGCTTAAAATTAGACTTTTACATTAAAACACCCAAAACTATAGTTATATGATTAGACATCATTATATTAATCAACAACCAGATGCAGATGCTGGTAAAACATCTGAAACAGAAAACAAATAGGCTCAATGTAAATTAGCCCCAGCATTATCAATTTTGAACATACTCATGTTCCAATCACACCGCCATCTTCTTTTGTTATCAATACCGTGGTTGATCTTGGGCGGGTGATGCCATCAGAAGCAGGGTAGCTAATCCCCGGGTGTTGAATATTGACCCACATTGAAGTGTAATCAGGGCTCCAGGTGATTCCGGTTATTTCGCAACCACGTGGCCCGACCAGAAAGCGTTTGACTTCACGGGTGGCGGGGTTAGCACATAACATTTGATTGCAACCCATATGTTGCATTACCAGTTCGTCATCGTAGTAATCGGTCTGAATCCACAGTCGACCATCCTTATCAATACCTAACCCATCTGGTGAAGAAAAAATGTCGCCTTGAATATTACCGACCAGATTATCTGCTACTGGTTGTCCTTGGTTGTTGATGGTGCCTTCATGTTCACCTGCAATTAGAAATAATTCCCAGATAAATTCGATTGCAGCGGGATCGGATTGATGTTCCACGATTTTTACAATCTGGCCATGACGATTATCCGGTCTTGGATTAGCGGCATTGAGTACGAAATCTTTGCCGCGTTTATTGTTGTTGGTGAGTGAGATATAAATATCCAAATTATGTGGGTTGACCGTTGCCCATTCTGGTCGATCCATTGGGGTTGCACCTAAAATGTCGGCTGCAGCGCGGGCATTAATCAGCACTTCTGCCTGACTGGAAAAGCCATTATCAGAATTGAGTCCGGTGTTACCGTGTTGTAGTGGCAGCCAACGTCCGGTGCCATCATCATTAAATTTTGCGACAAACAGTGTTCCGTGGTCTAAAAAGTCTGGGTTGTGTTGAGGATTAGTCTTGTCAAAACGATTTTCAGGGACAAACTTATAGATATATTCACCTTTGGTGTCATCACCAGAATAAAAGGCCATTTGTCCATTTTTAGCCAATGATGGTGTCACACATTCACGACAAAAACGGCCAAAGGCAGTTCGTTTAATTGGCTGGCTTGTTGGATCAAAAGGATCGATTTCGACTACCCAGCCAAAACGGTTAGGTTCATTCACAAAACCCTGATGGGGAAGGGCAGGATTTGGCGTTGCATCAAAACGATCGTCAGCAGTATTCCAGCCATAACTTTTATCTCGTTTACTCGTCGATATACCATAGCGGTGATGTGATACACGAGACGTGTGATCATCGATGTCTTGATTAACAAAGTAGTTGTGCCAGTTCTCTTCGCAGATGAGATAAGTGCCCCACGGCGTGAAACCATTTGAACAATTGTTAAGTGTGCCAATAACTTCAAGGCCTTCAAGGTCATTGACCGTTTTCATCAAATCATGACCCGCTAATGGACCACTGATTCGCATTGGTGTCATGGCTGATATACGACGGTTATAGACAGATGGATAGACGCGTTGCCATTGATGTTGGTTGTTTTTAATCACTTCAATAACACTGGCACCATGTGCTGCCTGTTCTTTTTTTACTTCATTTAACGGGCGCTTACCATTAACATAGGTCATCCCGTTGGGGTGCAATGTTGGATTTACATATTCATGATTGATCACCAATAAACCACGATTATTATTGTCTGGAAAAGCAAAAAAGTGCATGCCGTCGTGATTATCACCTCCCTGTTTTAACTGTTCTTGCCAGGTATTACTGCCATCGGCTTTCCACTCAGTGGCTCCTGTAATGACGGGGTCACCCCATGAGAAAAAGGGCTGTGCACTATAACCCTCAGCAACTATCACTTCATCAAAGGATGGATCAGTTTGTGGTGCAATACTCTGAAAACCAATAAAAGGGACGTTTAGGGATGTCATGTCAGCTGAATTGACCAGTTTGCTTGATAAGCCCAATCCTAAAAAGCTAAGTGCAGCCGTGTTTAAACTGCCTTTAAGAAGTTGACGGCGTGTTAGTGCCAAAGATTCCAGCGGTGGATTATCAGTCGTGTTAACTGGGCTATCGTCATGCTCAGCCATTTTCTGATGAAAGTCTGGCTGTTGTACATAATGTGTCATAACAATAATGTTGTCTTGTTAGTGAATATAAAACTCAAAGGTATTGTTGCATCCGACCTTGATAATTTCAGGTTGCCGATAACTTTTGATGTCATTTGAATAGGGGATGACCATCATCGCCCATGTCGCTGTTTCAACATTATTTTACTTTATATCAAACAAATATGAGTTAGCGATAATTAATGATCAAATAACTTTTATATAAATGAGGTTTCAATATTTGAATTGTAGAACGGTAAATTATTTGGCAAGGTAACTCAAAATAAATAGTTAACACCCACAAAGGTATAATTTCAGAATTTAAATTTCGGCATACAAGCAAGACACACAAAACGTTTGTTAAATTAAAATTCTGGAACTTGTACCAACGAGGTCAAATCTAACATTGCAAAATTGAAGCTTGAATGGCTGATATCGAATCACTTTGCAACCTTTCATCTCCGTATAAAGGTTCGCATAATATATATTATGTTAAATAGAATACATAAGAACAACAAATAAGATGAACGTAAGTGCTAACTATCAAATATTTGGTGTTATTAAGCTTTTTGTAATGCCCTTCTGCATGCAGAACGTTCATACATGCGTTTGGTATAGCCTAATAAGGGTTCAGAAACATCAAATTTAAAGCTATTTGCCCAGTGTAAAGTCTGTGCAATTAAGATATCAGCCATCGTAAAATGATTACCTACGGCAAATTCCTTGTCATTTAGATAGTGTTCTAGTGTTGCTTGTGATTTTGCGAATTCCCAATGGGTTGTTTTGTTGATCGCTTTCAGTCGTAATTCTTGTGGTAAGACAAACTTATGCTTACCAAATGTCCATAATGGCTGCTCAAGATCGGATAATACAAAATAACAAACCTCATCATATTTGGCACGTAACATACTGTTATTTATTGGAATTAGCTCGTATTCTAGAAACTTTCTAGCAATGTAATTAAGGATCGCAGCACTTTCTGTGATAACAATGTTATCGTCAACCAATGTCGGGACTTTGCCCTGAAAATTTAATTGTTTGTAGCTTTCAGTTTGAGTGCCATTATCTTCATGGCTACCAATTTTAACTTGTTTGTAGTCATACTGTGTTTCAACTTCTTCTAATGCCCACAATGCACGAAATGATCGGGATTGGTTGCTACCATAAAGTGTAATCATGGCCCCCTCCTCTTGTCCTGTCATAAATAAGTTTGTTCTATTGTAATCCTAAGCTAGTATCATAGTCGCATTGTTTTTACGTTGGATTTTTTGATGAAAGTATGTGGTGTTGAACTCAAGGGTAATGATGCAGTTATTTGTATGATGTCTTTAACAAATGGTTTATATACTTTGCTTGAATGCAGAGTTAAAAAGTTATCTGTTGCTGATGCTAGCGATAGCCAGCAACTTAGAAAATTTCAGTTTGATTTTGCAAAGCTAATGCAGGATTACCAAATCGATCATGTGGTGATTCGTGAACGTATGACCAAGGGTAAATTTGCCGGTGGTGCAGTAGGATTTAAGTTGGAGTCTGCAATTCAATTAATTGATGATCTTGATGTGTCACTACTGTCATCATCGCGTATAAAAGAGATCCAGAAAAAGAGCCATGTCGGCATTGATTTTAAAGACACTGGTTTGAAACAGTTTCAAGAACAAGCTTTTTCTACTGCACTATCTTATTTTGAGACTGTTTAATTCGCGCTAGTCAGTTCAATCCAGAAAGTACTCCCTTCCCCAACTTTACTTTCTACACCTATCATACCGCCCATCATTTCAACGATTTGGCGGGTGAGAGTCAGCCCGATTCCTGTGCCTTCTATATTGCTTTTTTCGTTATCAAGTCTATTAAATGGTTCAAATAGTTCTGATATTCGTTTCTCGGGGATTCCCTTTCCAGTATCTTTTACCGATAATCTAATGATGTTGGTATTCCTTCGTTCTATTTTAAGATCCACGCTGCCATCTTCACGGTTATATTTTATTGCGTTTGATAATAAATTAAGAATAGCTTGTTTAACTCTCATCCTGTCAGCTTTAACAACTACACCATCTAATAGGTTACTGGTTAAGGTGATATTTTTTTTATCTGCAATGGTTCTAACTAATTGTATGCATTCATCTATGACTAGCGCGATTTCAACTTCTACCAACTCAACATCCAATTGCCCAGATTCAATTTTAGCTAGATCTAGTACTTCATTGATTAATTCCAATAAATGTTGTCCCGCGTAGATTATTTCCTCCACATCTGCGTCAAATTCTTCTGGTAGATTGTTGTCATATTTCATCAATTGTGAAAAACCAAGAATGGCGTTTAATGGTGTACGCAGTTCATGACTCATACTAGAAAGAAATTCAGATTTAGCCAGGTTTGCTTTTTCCGCAGCCTCTTTACTTTTTATTAGCGCTTGTTTATTACGATCGTCTTCTTCCATCATTAATTTTGAATAGATTAACGAACTACATGTTACGTTAAATGGCCGCAGGAACTGTTCCATTTCGATATCGTAACCACCTTTCCTATTGGCAATTCCATACATGCCCATAAGTTCATCTCCATAAAGAATGGGGGATGCCATAAAAGTATTTAGGGCCGGATGACCTTTAGGTAACCCGCCAGAACGTGGATCAGTTGATGGATTATCACTTAATATAGTTTGTTGCGAGGTCATTACGTGACCAAAAAGTGTATCAAGATTGTGAAATTCAAAGCCAGTTTCCAGCGCTTTGTTATACAATTCCTGAGATGGCTCATCCCAGGAAATATCAGTAAGAGAGTGTGTTTTTAGGTATGGTTGGCCTTCATCATCATAGAATACCTGACCAATGAACCCATAGTCACTCTCGGTAATTTCCAAAAGATAATGAAGCATGTTTTTCATGGTAGTCTTCAAGTCACCCGATACAATGAATTCGGTCGTTGCTTGATAAAGTACATCAAGCATACTTTTCTGACGAACGATATCATCTTGCATGAGCTTTCTGTCGGTGATGTCTGTGTGAACTCCGATCATTCGTTGTGGTTTACCTGAATCATCGTTACTTACTGTTTCAGCACGACATAAGATCCAACGGTAGCTACCATCCTTGCATCGCAACCTCAATTCAACACTATAATGTGGAACGTTACCTGCAAAATATGCTTGTAGATTTTCCTGTACACGCTGTATATCATTTGGGTGTACAGATTTTTGCCATGCATCAATGGTTTGTTCTAATTCGCCTTTTTCAAAGCCGAGCATTTTTTCATAGCACCCTGAAAGTAACATTGATCCACTAGGAATATCCCAGTCCCATACTCCATCGCCAGCTCCCTCTATTGCGAAGCTGAAGCGATTTTCTGTTTCATCCAGTTTAGTTTCAGTCTCGACTCTTTCAGTTATATCTTGGACTGTGCCTGATAGCTTGACTAATTTTCCTGTTTCGTCAGTTTCAGCATGGGCTAATTCTTGAACATGACGTATGCTTCCATCAGGCCTAATAATGCGATGAATAACATCATGATGCCCTGTTATTTCGGCTTGTCTTTCGCTTTGTCTTACTTTTTCACGATCATCCGGGTGTACTGCCTCATGAAACACTTCTATACTGGGTTCAATGCTGCCAGGTTGGTAACCAAAGATTTGAAATATTTCATCCGACCATTCCAAGCCACCCGTTATTAAGTCAGCCTGCCAATTTCCAATATGGGCCAGACTTTGGGCTTCAATTAGTTTTGTTGTACTATCAAGTAATTTTTGCTCTGCTATTTTTCGTTGTGATATATCACGCCAAACACAAAATAATGCCTGTTTTCCTTGATAAGGAATCCGAGTAAGGCTGACCTCAACAGGAAATGATTCCCCCGAAATGTTTTTGTGTGTCCATTCAAAACGATAGTAACCTTGCTTATAAGCTGTAGCTAAGTATTCTTTACTTTTATCTAATGAGCTCTGCCCATCAGGTTGATATTCAGGTGACAGTTGAACGGGATGGATATCAATCAACTGTTGTTCTGATTCATACCCTAAGATTTGGGCTGCAGCTCTATTAGCCATCATAAAATGGTCTTCAACTATCAGCCACATTGGTTCTTCAGATAATTCAAATAGGCAGCGATATTTTTCCTCACTTTCACGCAGGGCCTCTTCTGCCATCTTACGATCAGTTATATCCTGAACCACACCAAGCATATTGAGAGCGTTACCATCTTCATCACGGATGACATCGCCCTTCTCCAACAACCACCTAATCTCGCCTGTGGGCCAGACCGCCCGGTGTTCAACATGGTAATCAACCTTATGTTCTATACAGTTTGTAATCGCCGATGTGATGAGCTCTCTGTCATCTGGATGCACTGCCTCTATAAAGTTTTCATAACTGGTTTCAAGATCGCCCAATGGATAACCAAATAAGGGAGCTATTTGTTGTGACCAGTAGAGTTCGCCAGTCTGAATATTCCAATCCCATGTACCAATATTTGCAAATCCCTGACTACGACGAAAACGCTCATTGTTAACTTCCAAAGCCAGTTCCAGATTTTTTAAATTGGTGACATCTGTGCGAATTGATACGTATTGGTATGGCTTATTGTTACTATCAAGGAAAGGCGTGATTGTGGACTCGACCCAGTAATAACCGCCATCTTTACAGCGATTACAGACTTCACCTTGCCATATGTGGCCATTAGATATGGTGTGCCACATTTGCTCATAAAAGTAGGATGAGTGTAGGTCTGATTTAACAATGCGATGATTCTTTCCTAGAAGTTCTTCACGGCTATATCCGCTCACTTCACAAAAACGGTCATTCACATAAGTAATATTGCCGGCCCTGTCTGCAATGCTGACAATTGCGTGATAGTCCAATGTTTGATGTTCACGCTCTCGTTTATAAATATCCGATTCAAGACGACGATGCTTGATCTTGTAGTGCCTTTCTTTTTTGGCACAGGCGCGCACTTTACTAACAAAATCAACATCAGAAAGCGTTTTTAATAAAAGTTCTCCCACCCCCGCATCATATAATTCACTTTCGTGTAAGGCATCTGTTTCATTACCTAAAAACACAACAGATATATTGCCATCGATGCCATGTAATAAGTTGGATAATTCAATGGCAGACGGATCTTCCATAGCCATGTCTAGCAATATTAAGTCGGGGTTGAAGTTTTCGATAAGCTCAACTGTTTTTAATGGCTCAGATGAAAATTGAACAATGATGTCTGACTCTTGTAGTAGCCTGATTTGTTTCTGAAATGTATCTGGCTTCTCAGATATGATTAATACATGCCAAACACGAGATTGCCGTCTGTCAGTGATTTCATCCATAATATCAATGAGATGAGCATTATTTACAGGTTTTTTTAAGCAATATTGTGCGCCTGAACGTAAGGCGACCAAATTATCTTCTATTTTTTCAGATGCCGATAAAACTAGCCATGGAGCAATGGGACCATTGTTATTACCTTCAAGTGTATTCATTACATCGACAAAATTCATATCCAAGATGATGACATCTGGACACTCATTGCTGCTGTCTGTACAAATGGAATGAAAATCAGTTGTATTAGTGAATGTTCTTACTCGATAGTCAGCATCCTGAATTGCTCGGCTCACTTGTTCTATTAGTCGCTTATCTGAAGCAACTAGATATATTAGTGGTGCTAAAGTATTCGATAGTTCAGATAACATAAATAACCTAGTTATACTGCGGGTTTAGAATGTAATTCATGTAATAACAATCCTACCGAATTTTTTATCTAGGTGAAACAAAAATTCGAACTATTTTTTAATCACTGCTAACGTTCAGAAATTAAAGGTTAAGATTGATTTGTACTCTATTGACTACATCTTTTAGCAAAAAAGTGTTCAACATCATCACTATTTTGAGTAATTGGCATTGCTGGAAGACTTCGTAAAAATAATTTTCCGTAGGGTTTAGTTAAAAATCGTGGGTCACAAAGTACCAATACTCCATAGTCTTGTGGATCACGAATTAACCTGCCAATGCCCTGTTTAAGCTGAATCACTGCAGCAGGGATCTGGATAGATGCAAAAGGATTGCCACCCCGTTCCCTTAATGAATCAATTCTTGCTTGTAATACTGGATCGCCGGGAGATGCAAAAGGAATTTTATCGATAATGACGCACGATAAAGCTTCACCACGGACATCAACCCCTTCCCAAAAGCTGTTTGTACCTAACAGAATCGCATTACCGTGATTGCGAAATTTTTCCAGTAATGTGGATTTTGATGCACTGCCCTGTACCAATAGTGGATAGTCAAAGTCTTCCAGTGCTTCCGCTACGGCATGCATGGCACGATAGCTGGTAAATAGAAGGAATGTGCGACCTTTGCTATGTGAAATAACGTCTTTGGCAATCTCAGTAATATAGGTATTGTAGTCATCATGCATAGGTTCGACAGGAATGCGTGGCATATATAGAAGACTTTGTCTTTCATAATCAAAAGGACTTGGCCATATCTTTGAGTCGGCTTCATTGATACCCAGTTGGTTATTAAAGTTGTTGAATTTACCGGCTACAGTCAGCGTGGCAGAAGTGAATACCCATGCAGTAGGCTTTTCATCCATCCATTGTTGAAAATAATGACTCACTTCCTGAGGGGTTGCATGCAAAATTAAACTGCTACTACGGATATCTATCCATAACACCTTATCGTCATTGACCTGTTGTTGATTAAACACTGCCAGAGTGTCAATAAGCTCGTTACATCGACTATGACATTGTTCCAGTCCTTTGCCCCGTTCTGCTGCTAGTTCAAGTTGATCTGCCAGATTTTCCAGACTGTCAGTGAGGTCGGTTACTTTGGCCTTTACACCTAATTTTTCAAGTACATTTAACCAGGGAATGCGTTGTTCAGTTTCTCCTACACTAAGACGTAAAGCTTTTAATGCAGACTCAGTTTTATCAGCATGGTCACGAATACCTTTCATATCAGCAGCATCCTGTTCCATTTCACGAATACTGTCGCGACAAAGCTCAAGTATTTGATGGCTACTGACTCGGTTGCCGAGGAACTGGGTTGCTATTTCAGGCAGTTGATGTGCTTCATCAATAATATAGGCATCAGCACTGGGTAATACTTCCCCCTGCCCTGATGCTTTTAATGCCATATCTGACATTAGTAGGTGGTGGTTAATGACGACGACATCTGCTTCTTGTGCTTTTTTTCGAGCCTCACTAATGAAGCAGTCCGAATAATTAGGACATTCCTGACCCAGACAGTTATCAATAGTAGAGGTGACTTTTGACCATAACGGCGAGCTATCTTCCAGCACATCACTTTCACTGAGATCACCTGTTCTGGTTTTTCCTGACCACTCAGACAATTCCTGTAACGTTGAATAATGAGGCTTTTGTAGGGGATCACCTTGTGCCATCTCAAGACGATAGTGACATAGGTAGTTGCTTCTGCCTTTTAATAATGCAGCACGAAATGGAGTGGCTAGCGCCTTTCTCAATGTCGGTAAATCTTTGTTAAACAATTGATCTTGCAGGTTTTTAGTGCCAGTGGAAATAAACACCTTTTGTCCCGATAAAATAGCAGGAGCAAGGTAAGCATAGGTTTTTCCTGTGCCTGTTCCGGCTTCTGCAACTAATACAGTGCCATTGTTGAGTGTTTGTTGGATGGCTGTAGCCATTTCAAATTGTTGTGGTCGAGGTGCATAGCCATCGATATGCTGTGACAGTAGCCCACCTTGGCCAAATACATGTTCTAAATCCTGCACGTTATATTCCTAATCGGATGTTAATGGCCCAAATAGCAAAGCTACCACTAATAAAAAAGCCCATGAGTGCAAGTAATGCACGAACTCTATATTGTTGAATCAATTTTTTTTCAGATATATTTGACAAGGTAAACGCTTGATCATTATGTGGGCTTCTTTTCAAAATATGTAACTGTTGCAGTTTTTCACGCTGACCATGCTCTTGTTTCACTTGTTGCTCAGCACTCTGTCTAGTTTTTTCCCACTCATCGGTGTCTAATTGACCATCTCGATTAGAATCATACTGTTCTAACAATTGCTGTGGTTCACGCTTCCATTCACGTAATAAATGACTAACATGTTCCCGTATTTTATGGCCTTCAACTTCTGCTACGGTTTTAAACAGACCAATCGCATAGAGTGGCTCATTTACGAGTATCAATTCTTCGGTATAACGCTTGGGTGGATTATCCAGACGGCTGTACCATGATCGTTTATGAGTAGTGATAACATCAGCACCATCTGGGTCAACAACGCAGCGCCCAGTATCATCTTCTAGTAAGAACAATTCTTCACTTATTTCTTTCTTGACCACTTGCCAATGAGTATGGGATTTTCCTCTCGCATTGTAATGCCTGACCTTTTCTTCAATTTTATATCGATACCAGACACAGTTTTTCCCAGTTAAGGGTGATGTGATCACTGGACCATCCATCAGTTTTGTTTGACCAATAACTTCAACATAACCTTGGGCTGCCGAACGGATTTTCGCCGTCGGCATATTCTCAATGGTACGAGCATGCTGATGCCAACGAATCATTCTGTAAAATGCCATCAGACAAAGAAATATCATAAGTGTTACACCGACCCAGAACTCATATGGGTCGAGCTGCATGATATTGCTCTCTAGTGAAGCAATAAGCTCCTGTGGCATTGTGTTTTAACTATTGAATAACTGGTTGATGTTAACGTCAGTTTTTTCTTCTTCGACAAACTCTAAAAGACTGTGTGCCTTGAAGTTGAACATGCGAGCAATAATGACATCAGGGAACTGTTCTATTCGTACATTATTGTTGTTGACACTTTCATTATAAAATTCACGTCGATCGGCAATAGCATTTTCTAAACCGGTGATTCGGGCCTGTAAATGTTGAAATGTTTGATCAGCTTTTAATTCAGGATAGGCCTCAGCGACCGCAAATAAGTTGCCCAAGCCTAGTCGGAGCTGTCCTTCAGCCTGGCCTAATTCAGCAATATTGCCTTGTTGTTGTGCACTGGCAACAGATGAGCGTGCATTCATCACCTTTTCTAGCGTTTCCTGTTCAAACTTCATATATTGCTTACAGGTTTCTACTAGTTTGGGAAGTTCTTCATGACGTTGTTTGAGTAGCACATCAATATTAGACCAGTTTTTACTGACATTATGCTTAAGGCTAACAAGACCGTTATAAACTGAAACAATATAAACCACAAAGATTGCTAATATGCCCCAAAAGATAAAATCTGACACACTCATAGCCGACACCTCTTTCCTTTCAATTTAATCGCTATGATTATCCCATACTTCGGATTCCAGACCATCTTCTTGTGTCCAGACCAATTGACCAATGATTTTAAATTGTGCCACCGACATGGCGCCCCGTTTTTTATTGCTGCTTTCAGTTTTGGTTTTTAATGCTGCTGAAATATCATCACTGGTGGCTTCGTACATTTCAACGGGCAAGTAGTTATCATCAAACAATACCATGACGATATTGTCCCAACGGCCATCTGGATTAACCTGACCTATACGTGGTGTTGAACGGCTGTCTTCAAAAATAACGCGGCCTTTAATAAGAATACGCAAACCCTTGCGCTCCCCTGTTTTTCCTATTGCATCATAACCTAGGGTAGGATCATCAATAAGTTGTAAGTCCAATGCTTTTGCCACATCAAAACGGGCAATTTCGCCCGTTACAGGCAATGTGTTACCGGTTGTTTGACGATACCGCGCCGCTAACTGACGAGTTTCATGCATTAGTTTATCTATGGAATATAAATCCATTTTGGACTCGGGGTTCTTATTGGTCATTTAGTGATATTCATAATAATGCAAAAAAAAACGGTCTATCTAATTTAACAGATAGACCGTTCTTTTTTCTAAATAAAATTCATTTAAGAATTTTATTTTTTTGCATCAAGCGCATTTTGATAATATTTGTGAACCAGTTTATCCTGATTTTCTAATAAGTAATCAATGCTTGGTTCATTGTTCATGGCTTTTTCAATCGCTTTGCGAGTGGCTTCACGATGAATATTGAACAGAGCTTCATGATCCAGATCTTCAACGGTTGTGATTTGTGGATTCAACCATACTGAAACGATGATGCCTAAATCATTGGCTTTTTCTTTAGGAATAGTGCCATTACGAACAGCATCTAAAACACCATTGGCAATCGCGCCTTGGACTGTACCCATTAAAATGGTGGTGTAAGCATTTTTCTTAACAGTCACTTTACTGACCATTAATGTGGCGGGTTTAACCATCATGTCAGTGTTCATTAACGCTAAAACGCGTGAGTGACCTTGAACCTGATCACCAAGCAAATTAGCAAATGCAGTACCGAAAGGACCGTCTAATTCACCGATAATAACTTCTGGTTCTGCGGCTGTGAATGGTGGTCCACCGGCAACTAAACATTCACCTGTACGCATAACAATTCTTTCACTCATGGGGTTTTCTCCGTTTGAATTAACAATAAGATACGACAATTATCCTTGTCTGATGGTAATGTCGCAAGTTGACTGACTTTATAGCACCATCAATCAACGGTAGAATCACTAATATTTATTCATTGAGTCCTGTAATGTCAGAAGTAAAAACCCCTTATGAGCGTATTGGCGGTGCTGATGCGGTGCGGCAGTTATGCCAGACGTTCTATCAGATTATGTCGGATACCCCACAAACACAATTGATCCGCGCAATGCACCCAGAAAATATTAAAATCAGTGAAGATAAATTGTATCTGTTTTTATCTGGCTGGTTAGGTGGACCACCGCTGTATACTGACAAATATGGCCATCCGCGACTACGTGGTCGCCACTTGCCTTTTTCCATAGGAATCGAAGAACGTGACCAATGGCTGTATTGTATGGCTCAGGCACTTAAAACTATGGATCTGAATGAATTGTTTGCCGAACAACTGATGAGCTCATTTGTTCAAACTGCTGATTTTATGAGAAATAGACCAGAGTAAGGACCACGATTATGAATATCGGGGCGTTAATTATTGGTGATGAATTATTGTCAGGGAAAAGGCAGGATCGCCATTTTAATCATCTGCAATCCGTGTTGTCTGATCGTGGTCTGGAGTTAAGCTGGACCATTATCGTGGGCGATGATGCTCAGCAATTACAACGCGTATTGGCCTATTCATTTTCTACTGAGGATCTAGTATTCAGTTTTGGTGGAATTGGCGCCACACCCGATGACCGTACCAGACAGTCTGTTGCCATGGTCGTTAATGCACCGTTAGTCCCTCATCCCGAAGCCGTTGCAGAAATTAAAGCGCAATTTGGTGAAGCAGCTTATCCACACCGAATTTTAATGGCGGAATTGCCGAAAGGAAGCCGCATCATCCCCAATCCCATCAATCGCGTGCCTGGTTTTTCCTTTCACCACCACCATTTTATGCCCGGTTTTCCTGAAATGTCGTGGCCTATGTTGCAATGGATACTGGATAATCAGTATCCACAACTACGAAATCTGGCACCAGAGACGGAACAAGTCATATATGTCACTCAAGGCCGGGAGTCTGATTTACTTGATGTGATGACAAAAATTGTCAATGAATATCCAGACTTACGTTTGTCCAGCTTGCCTCACATAGGTAAAAGTCCCTATATCGAACTGAGCTTACGTGGAAAAAAATCTCGCATAGAATCGGCCATGACCATTTTAAAAGCGGCTATTGAACAAGCAGGTCTTGTATGGTCAACTCAACTATCAGGCAACCACTGAAACCATAACGGTAATGTCAGCAAACTACTCAGCGTTGTGAGCATCACAGCGGCTGCATATAACTCACTATCGAGTTGGTAACGTTCACAGATCACGATACCAAAAACCATGGTCGGCATCGCTGCTATCAATCCCACCATAAGGATTAAATCACTGTCCAGATTGATGGCATGGGCTAAACTGAACACGCTCAGTGGGACAATTATTAACGTGATGATAACGACAGGCAGTAATAATCGCATGAAACGTAATCGTAAACTGTGCCAAGGTATGCTCATGCCCAAGACAATCAACATTAAAGGCACTACCCCACCGCCCAACACGGACAAGCCGGAATGTAGAACGTCGGGTTGTTCAATGCCTATTAGGTTTAATGTGATTCCCACCGTAACGGCCCATAATGGTGGCACTTTCATCAACTCACGAATGGGATGTACCTCTTTATTTGAGTCGCCGTAATGACGGGCCAATAACATGCCAAAAGACAGCAATATTGGTGTGCACGCAAACAAATCATATTGCAGGACTGTAGAACGAGTATGGGAACCGAGAACCTGATCTAATACGGGCAGTCCCAGATAAGTCGCATTAGGAAATGCGGCGGCTAATAATAATGCGCCGGTTTGTTTTTGACTGCTCTTGAACACTCGAAGCACTAACCACATAGTGATTAAACCAATAGCGATGCCACAGCTTGCTAACAATGAGATTTTTAAAGAAGAACTGTTTAGCGGTGCAGTCCAGATTACATCAAGCACCAATGCGGGTAGCAAAAGATAAAACACCAGATCGGTCAATGCCCTGCGATGTGCTAATGCAGGAATGTGCGCTGGAGCGTATGAACGCCAAAATGTACCACACGCAATCAGCAGTGACATTTGAATTAGAACAGTTAACATAGTGAGGAGTCAGAAAGAAATTGTCGTTAGATCTTATCAATAGAATATAAACAATTACAATGGTATAAATCCTGCTTTATAATTGTGTGTTTACACGCCTTTAGAACCCGCATCAAAAGTGAAAACATAAATGAAATACAAGGTTGAACCGATCAACATGGAACGAGTCATGCGGAAAGATGATTTTATCGTTTCTAAAACAGATCCTCAGGGCATTATTACTTACGCCAATCGCATATTTATTGAATTTTCAAGATATACCGAAGAAGAGCTTCTTGGGAAGCAACACAATATAGTTCGTCACCCTGATATGCCTCGTGGTGTATTCAAATTATTGTGGGATACGCTGGCACAGGAAAAAGAAATTTTTGCGTACGTAAAAAACATGTCAAAAGACGGTGGTTTTTACTGGGTTTTTGCCAATGTAACTCCCTCCTATGACCAACAAGGAAAGGTGATTGGCTATTATTCGGTAAGGCGAAAACCGAAAACGGAAAGTGTTGAAATATGTGCCGATCTCTATCGAACCATGTTGGAAGTAGAGAAAAAGGTAGGTCCTAAACATGCTATTCAAGCTTCATTAGAGCTAGTGACAGGCATACTTAAAGATAAAGGTGTGACATATGAAGAATTTATCCTTGGAATCTAAATTCAAGGCTATTGTCTATTTTAATAACCTGCTACTACTTATCGTTGCTGGCATTCTATTTTCAATGGTGGGCGCAAACTGGTTAGTAGTGACTATTTTAATCGTAAGTTTGGGCGGTGGCTTATTATCTCTGCGTGTGATCACGAAGGCATTGGTACCACTCAATAAAATAAGCCGTATTGCTGACGAAGTCAGTGCGGGTCATTTCGATAAACGTATCAGTCATATTGAACAAGAAGATGAAATCGGTTCTTTATCTTGGAAAATCAATGATATGTTAGATCAACTTGAAGCATATTTCAGAGAAGTTGGAAGTTCATTTAAATATGCCAGTGAAGGCAAATTTTTCCGTAAGGCCTACCCACAAGGTCTGCATGGCACCTTTGCCACTTCGCTAGGCAATATTAATAGTTCTATAGAAACGATTCAGAAAGCCCAACAGTTTCAATTAAAGAATGAACTGGTATCAAAACTGGCTCAACTGAGCTCTAGCAATTTGTTAATTGATTTGAGACTGAATCAACAAGGGATAGAAGAAATTAAACAAGTCATGGATGAAGTGACCGCCATTTCATTAAAAATGGTTGAGGATGCTGAAGGTAGTCAGGGTTCAATTGAATCAGTCGTCACAAACCTTAATGAAGTGATAAACAAGATTGAACACAATAACGCGGAAATAATTGATTTAAATGCGCTTAATGAAGAGGCGGCGTCTGTTATCACTCTTATTAAAAGCATCGCTGATCAAACCAGTCTACTTGCCCTGAATGCGGCTATTGAAGCAGCAAGAGCGGGTGAACAAGGTCGTGGCTTTGCCGTTGTGGCAGAGGAAGTAAGGAATCTTGCAGACAATACAATTAAAGCCACAGCAAGTATTGCTAGTGTCCTGGAAACTTTCCAGAAAAAATCTACTGCCATGTTGGATGAGTCTTCAATTATGGCAGAAATGGCCGATTCATCGCGGTCGGTAGTGGCAGAATTTTCAGACAAATTTAAGCAGTTTGCCGCTTCGGCACGAAGTACCGAGCATCGCATGGAATATGCTGATGATGTTAGCTTTGCCGCATTGATAAAGATTGAGCATTTACGTTATAAACAAAATGCCTATACCGCTTTATCGACTGGTCCAGATTCAAGTGAGGCTAAAGCCACAGATGTAACTGAACATGACTGCCAGTTTGGTAAATGGTATTTTGAAGGTGAAGGTCCTGCCAGCTTTAGTCAATATCCGACTTACAGTAAAATTGCGCCAGTCCATTCTGATATTCATCAGCATATTCATGATGCCATTTCATTGCTTGGACATTCATGGGAGAACGATTCTGATATTCAGGCACAGGTATACAACGCTTTTAATCAAGCTGAACAGGCAAGCTATCAATTGATGAGCCTTGTCGATGCAATGGTTAAAGAGAAGTATCCAGAAGAAATCAGGTCCTAGTGAGAACCTTCGCCTTGCTGCCATATTTTTCATACTCTCTCAGAGACCGTATTCACGCATAATCGCTTGCTTGTCATGTCGCTTAGAGGTATGGTTGCTTTTCACACCGGTTAGCGTTTATTTGCCGTTGGGCTTATCAAAAACAGTTCGAGTAGGTAATCATCATGTCTCTGTCTAAACAGTTATTAATTTTAATCACCCTTATCTTCTTTATCGTTTTTTCCGTGAATTTCGTTCTGAGTGTGGGAAATATTAAGAGCTATCTGGAAATCGAGTCTGAAATCCATGTTCAGGATACGGCAACGTCATTAGGTCTATCTCTTAGTCCGCATATGTCAGACACTCAAGATCCCATCATACGCACAATGATGAATGCCATTTTTGACATGGGTTACTTCAAAGAGATGCGATTAATTGATGTTGAGGGTAATGATCTGGTCACATTGAGCAATCCAGCTCAAATGGAAGGTGTACCCCAATGGTTGATTAAGCTAATGCCAATGAAAGTAGCTACTGCCGTGTCTGAAATTAGTTCTGGGTGGAATATCAGCGGCACTCTGTATGTCACTACAAATCCAGGTTATGGCTATTTGAAGCTTTATGAACAAGGTAAAGCAACACTCAAATTCTCCTTGCTCATTTTCTTTGGTGCACTTGGACTTCTGATATTAGTACTTCGTTTTACATTGCAGTCATTAAAAGAAATTGAAAAACAGGCCAATGAAATTTCATCTGGCAATTTTACGATTATTCAAAATCTGCCATGGACTCTTGAGGTTAAAAGTGTCGCACAAGCCATGAACAGTATGTCTCATAAGATTGGCAACATGATTGCACGACTCAACAACAAACTAGAGTCATTAAGTGAAAATTTAAAACGCGATTCCCTAACCAACTTACTTAACCAGGCGACATTTAATGTCAACCTCAAGTTAGCGCTTTCGAGTGGGCAGTATGGCTATGCAATTTTCATTAAATTTGATGATTTAGCCTTGATTACCAAGCAGTTGGGCAACGAAGCAGTAAATAGCTTATTAAAGGACTTTGCCACAATATTGCTTGCCAGTGAAAAGGCTGGAACCAGTTCTTATCGTCTTTATGGTTCTGAGTTTGCATTGCTCTGCCCTGCTTATGATGATGTGGCTATCAATGAGCTTGCTGAACAACTAAAACAGCAAATTACTGAACTTGGGCAACAAAACAATATTGATGATTTAGTTCATATGGGAATTATACGTTTTGCACGTAGCAGTGATTTTGAGAAATTATTGCCGGCAATGAGAGAAGCGTATGAACAATCAAGAAATATTGGAAGTAACGCTTACTTTATCAAGGAAGACAGTGTTAGTTCTATGAGTGAACTGGATTGGAAGGCAGCAATTAATAGTGCTATAGAGAACAATATGCCTGAAATAACATTTACTTCCGAAGCATACAATTATTCTGATGATACTGCTGTCAAGGTGATGGAAGAAGCCTTCACAATCGTGAAAGACAGTGTAGGTAACACCTTGTCTATCGGTACTTTCTTTTCCATGGCTCAGGAATTTGGTTTAGAAGAAGAACTGGATAAATGTATCGTCAATAAGATCCTCTTGTTGATGGAAGAAATACAGCAATCTGTTCCTGTCACTATTAACCTTTCAATGACGTCGGTTGCCTCTTCTACTTTCTCGGCCTGGTTACAAGCAAGATTGGAACACTCTATCGTCCGTCCTGAATTACTGGCCTTTAGTGTGACCGCCTATTCCGCGGCCAAAGATCTGACCGCCTTCGCTAATTTCAGTATTTTTGTTAAATCACTGGGAGCCAAAACATTACTAAAACGCTACTCATCAGACATTATTGCCATTGATATGTTGAAAGAATTACATATTGACTACATTCGTCTGGCGAGAGATTTAACAAGTGATATTGGCAGTAATAGTAATAAGTTAGATTTATTAGAGATCATGCATGAAGTATCACACTTATTAGATGTCAGAGTTATTGCCGAAGACGTTGCTGATGATGACGATTTCGAGCTGGTGAAAAATGCGGGCATATATGGCATAGGCCGATAACACACTACTAAAATCATGTTTGCCAAGCAAAACTATAAATTTTTATGCGGCATTGTCATTGCCGTATGCCTTGGTGCTTCTTTGCCGATCATTGCCGATCTCAACATTACAGAAGCATTTTTAATTAATATTGAACAAAAATATAATAAATTTGCTCGTAAACGGGTTGAGTCATGGCAAGAACTCATTGAAGTTTCACAGGATTTAACTGACGACGAAAAACTAAATGTAGTGAATAATTTTTTCAACTCCAATGTGATGTTTATTGATGATCAGGCATTATGGGGAAAAGAAGATTACTGGGCAACGCCTATGGAGTTTTTGTCTATTGGTGCCGGTGATTGTGAGGATTATTCGATAGCCAAATACTTTACCTTAAAAGCCATCGGCGTGGCTGAAGAAAAACTACGACTTACCTATGTTAAAGCCATTAATATTGGTCAGGCACATATGGTACTCACCTATTTTAAAGATAAGCGTTCTATCCCCGTTGTACTGGATAATCTTGATACTGACATTAAACCCGCCAACCTGCGTAAGGATTTGGTACCCGTTTACAGCTTTAATGGTGGTGGATTATGGTTAGCCAAAGCACGTGGTAGCGGTAAACGCGTTGGCGATGCTTCGCGACTTTCTTTGTGGGAAGATCTGGAAAGCAGGATGAACAATCCGGATAACTAAATTGCATCCAACTGACTTAGCTAGTCATCATGAAGTTGTATTAACGTTACGCAAGTGCTTTATCGAAAAATTTGCTTTGTTAATTACTATTCATCCTAATTTGAGCCAATCTAAATTAAAACTCATATTCCATCAAAAATCGCCAGGTATTGTCCGGTGTTTTTGAATCAAGTCCTATGATGGCACCCGTTTCCCAATGCAATTTTTTACCAGAGCCAACTCGAATATCACCCATTAGGACCGGCCCTAACCCCCTAGTGTCCTGACCACTGTAAAACTCTAAAGCAGGCTCAAGACTTCGTGAATAACGGTAACGAGCCTGCACGGCGAGTGAGGATTCCAGCTCATCTTTCCGTGTATCACCCCATTCAAAAATAGCCCATAAATTAGCAGCGCCAACCCAGCGGCCCCATTCTTTTTCCATCAGTAAAACCGTAGCCAGTTCCCAGTTCCCCTCATGGCGTTCTTTTTCCAGTTCCACCATAACGCCCCAGTCAACCGCATACTCACCCTGCTCAGTCAGTTGCCATTTGGCTTCGATTTCATAAGCTTCAAGGCTGAAATTGTTATCTTTATTATCGTTTGCAATCAGATAACCTTCAACAAACAGTCGGTCTGAAAATGATTTACCTACAGCCAACTGATGCTTCTGTTTACCATCAGCAGACAACACGCGCCATTCGAATTCATGCTCCAGTAGTTGTGTATACGGATGATAAACCTTATCTATTGCACTGCCGTCAGCTGTTGCTAAACAAGGAAATATGGCTATAACAAAACCTATTCGTATCATGTTCTTCATAGTTCAGGCCTTTGCTGATAAGAGCGAATTGTTAGTGTGGTCAGAATAATTGTGATGATCAGACTAATGGCATAGCAAAAGAATTGTATTGGTGCTGGAGTTGATTCATAGCCAATCAATGCATATAACAATTGACCTAAAAGGGAACGTTCGTTGATCAATGATGAACTATCCCATAAGGGCTGCTGGCTAATAATGAAATCTGCTTGGATAAGCAACTGCATGGCCTGTGAAACCATGCCACCTGCGATCAGGATCAATATTATTAATCCCACTTTAACCGCTCTATTAAGTGAGATATTAACAATCAAATAATAAAATAAAACGCCGATACTTATACCAAGACCTGCACCAACTGCACTGCCGATGATGATGGGCAGTAATAACTCGGGAGATGATATAAAACCATCTATATAAACGATAATTTCTGAACCTTCTCTTACCACAGCTATTGCCACAGAACTTACCATAGCAAATACCATCAATCGATGATTCGACTGATCTTTTAAAGACAAAATTAACAAAACAATAAAGCTGTATATCAATAAATGAAGGCTGGCATTGATGACTTCCTGACCAACACCATCCAATGCCATAGAAACAACTTTAATATTTATTGCGTAGGTGATTGCGCCTATTAAACCAGACAATAAGGCAATAATTAGCCATTTTCTTGAAACATGTAGTTTTTGGCTGAGGGCAGACAACACACTGATAATCAGAGCAGCCTCAAGTACCTCACGTAAAATGATAATTACTGAATTAAGCAGCATGGCTGTGTCCTATTTAACAATGACCTTCCCCTGGGCTGTTTTAGGGTAAAACTCTCCAAAGAATGGGTAGACACCGGCTTGTAACGGCCCGATAAAGACGACTCCCCTACTTCCTCCTGGTATCACTTTTTCACGGTTGAGCTCATAGCTTTCAAATTCTTCAGCAGTATTATCTTGATTGATGATCAGTAGCTTGACCTTGGTGTTGACAGGTATTTCAATTTCGTCTGGATAAAATAAATGATCACGAATTTCAATTTCGATAACAGGGGCAGCCAATACGGGAACATTGACAATGGCAAACAAAATCAATAGATAATAACGAACTCGATATTTAATCATTGTCACCCTTCTATTCTTCGTGGAAAATCAATCACGATTTTTAGGCCGCCAAGTTGTGTTGAACGGTTCAGCGTTATATGTGCACCGTGAAATGCCACAATGTGTTTTACGATTGCAAGTCCCAGACCACAGCCAATGGTACCTGAATCATGTTGGTCGCCATTAACACGATAAAAACGTTCAAATACACGCTCATATTGATTTTCGGGAATGCCAGCACCGGAATCTTCAATAGTCAGCCTAGCCATTGAGTTTGTCTGACTAATATCAATTTGTATCTCTCCGCCCTCAGGTGCGAATTTGTTGGCATTGGTAATTAGATTTTGCAGTAATGTTTCCAGAGCAAACTGATTGCCTTTAATCCGACAATGTTGAACTCCTGTCAGGCTAATTTGTTGCTGTTTTACAGCGATTTGTTCATAACCACGTGCAATCACTTGTTGCACGATCGCGCAAAGATCGACTTCAGTTTGTTTAAGCATGGCCTGATCAGGTGAATGTCTATACAACGATAAGATCTGTTCTATCACCTTACCCATACGTTCAATGCCATCAGCCAGTGGCTGTAGCTCTTTTTCATCAATTTGCTGAGCGCTTTTCAGATTATGCAACTGTACTTTTAAGGCACTGATTGGCGTTCGAAGTTCATGGGCCGCATCAGCAGAGAATTGTTGCTCTCTCATAAATGCGGCATTCAAGCGTTCCAGTAATGCATTGGTCGTTGCTACTAATTGAGTTAACTCTTCGGGCGTGTTTTGCATCATGACAGGACTTAAATCATCAGCCTGTTTATTATTGAGTTGGGCTGTCAGCTCTGTGAGCGGTTTTAATCCAAGTCCTATCGCAACCCAGATAATTAGACCTGCAACAGGGATAGCCAGTACAATAGGAATAATTGAAGCCATGACTACATTTTCAGCTAGATTGTAACGAATATCTGCCCGTTCACCTGTGATGATCCATCTGTTTAAGTGATCATCCTTTAAAGAAAAAGTACGCCAGCGATAGCCATTAAAATTAATATCATCGTAATTAGTCTGTGAGTTCACATCAGTCGATAAAGTTTCAGGTGCATTGTTGGAATGTGCCAGTAAAATTAGATCACTAGACCAAATCTGAAAAAAAACTGTCGGCGATTGATTAAATGTTCCGTCAACACGTGGCTGTATGTCTTGATTGGCAATGGCAATAATTTCGGCCATATTTCTCAGGCGTTGATCAAATAACTGCTGTGCTTTGCTAATACTGGATTGATAACCATGTAACAGTGACACAAAGGTCACTAAGGTGATGATTGCCAGCAAGGCTACTAATAAATACGTTCTAATAGATTTCATGACGATTTGATAATGTAACCAATGCCACGAAGGGTTTGAATAAAATTGTCAGGCAATTTTTTTCTTAAATGATGAATATGAACCTCAATGGTATTACTGGCGACTTCTTCGCCCCAACTGTAGAGTTTTGATTCAAGGCTGTCGCGAGTTTGTACTCGACCCGCATTTTCCATTAGTGCTTTTAACACCATAAACTCTCGCCGAGACAAATCTACGGCTTTATCAGCAACTGATACTTGATGACTAGCACTATCCAGCGTCACTGTTCCAATGGTTAAACCAGCATGTTTAAGAGTGCTGGCACGGCGTTCAAACACTCGTAATCGTGCTAATAATTCATCCACCTCAAAGGGTTTAGCTAAATAATCATCGGCACCGCGATCAAGCCCTGAAACCTTATCTTCTAAGGATGTTCTGGCAGTTAACAATAATACTGGCAATTCTGAACTCTGTTGTCGAATCGCTTTTAAAACCTCAATACCATCAATATCCGGTAATCCAAGATCAAGAACAATCATATCCGGTAATTCCATCTTAACAGACTGAATTGCCAACTTACCCTGAGCCAGATGGTTAACCGTGAAACCTTTATGCGTTAAGGTTTGTGTTAATGCTTCAGCTAAGGCCGTGTCATCTTCTATCAGTAATACTTGCATTCGTTTTGTTTTTTAATTGTGCTCGAACTTTTTGCAATGAAATCTGAATTTCATCATGTCGACCTTTGTCCGCCAAAGGTCTATTAGGTCTCGCTGGAGCTTGTTGTGCTTTTAATAAATATTGTTCTGCTTTTGCATAAAATCGCTGATCAGCTAAAAACTCGCCATAAAAATAGTTGCTGTCAATGCCGTCAGGATTGATGGCTAATGCTTTTTCAAGCAATGATTTGGCTTTATCACCATCTCCAAACCCAATAGGCCAGCCAGGTACCTTGAAGTATAACGTACCTAAACTGGTATAGGCTGAACCTGATAAAGCTTTGTCATTAAGGGCAAGAGCTTTTTCTAAATCAGCTTTCGAGCTTTTAGCCAGAGACATTGCTCCCAGTCCTCCTTTGACACCGGCATAGCTAGACTTAATAATGCCTCGCCAGACCCAGGCTTCAGCAGCATCTGGATATGATTGCACTACAGTATCCGCCTGTAATATTAGGTCTTCAAACCCTTGTTTTTGAGCCTTGGCTTTTATGGTGTAATTAACCTCTGCCCAGCGTTTTTGCAACTGAACAATATCTTGTTGAACGTCAGCGCTAACAATTGATGATGACAGTAAAATGGTCATCATTAGAAATACTTTAATTACTTTCATAGGGCGATACCTCGCTACAAATACTGTTTAATAATGGGTAATTGTTTTATGATAGACTTATCAACTATACTTGGTAACAGACTGTTTATTCTAGTAAATAGTTTTTCTGGCCAGCCCATATAATAATTTTTATCACCTGCTTTAATTACTTTGAAAAGTGCCTCTGCTACCTGCTCTGGACTATCCATATGAGTACCGAGCTCATTATTCATAGCCACTACTTTTTCATCATTTATAGCCGTTTTAGTTGCTCTAGGTGCAAAATACGATACGGAAATACTGCTATCCATTAATTCGCGACGTAATGCTTCGCTAAAGCCACGGATACCAAATTTGCTGGCACAATAAACACTTGAGCCGGGGTAACCTATACTTCCCAAAGTTGATCCTATATTTACAATTTGTGCTTCAGTCCGTAACGCCAACGCTGGCAACAGTTTCTGTGTTAGCAGTATGGTACTGGTCAAATTAACAGTGATTAAGGAACTAATATGCTCCGTGGTCATATTCTCAAACAATGAAAACTGACCAATGCCAGCATTGTTAATCAATATATCGATGCCATTTTCAAGCTGCTGACAGAACTGAAAAATGTTTTCACGGCCTTCTTTTGTTGCAATGTCAGATTGTAAGGCATGATGTTGCCCACCCAGTGTTTGATTCAATCGTTCCAGCTCATCCAGTTCCAGTCCAACAAGAACGAGTAATGCGCCTGCTTCAGACAGGGTGTTAGCAATCGCAGAGCCAATGCCACCACCTGCTCCTGTTAGTAAGATTGTTTTATTGTTAAACATGCTGCTTTTAGGCCCTTACAGTCAAAACTTAATTAGTTAAACAACGAAATATATCGCCATAAAGCTTATAAAATACATTGGCGGCATGAATAATTAAATCTTGTTCCTGTTTATCATCAATCTGATTCATTAGTCCTTCGAAAAACTTCACATGTTCTTGATCCAGTGCACCATGTGAACGCAAATAACTGAATGCATTATCCGGCAACGAAAGTGCTTGCTGAATACCCTCTGCTGCTAAATCAGCGGTGGTAACACTGGTACCTTCCAACACATGTACCATACCGAAAAAACCAACAGGATTAACTCGTTGCACCATGTCATAGGCATAGGCAATCATTAATTCAGTTTCGATTGCAGGTTGACTATTTCGTACCGTTTCTTTATCAGCACCACAAGCAGCTATGTCATTTAATATCCACTCCTGATGTCCCAATTCCTCTTCAATGTACTCGGCGACAGCATTGCGTATCCATTCTTTTTGTTCAGGTACCCTTGAACCCACCGCCATAAGTAAAGGTGTAGTGTGTTTAACATGGTGATAAGCCTCTGTTAAAAAAGCAATATAATTCTCGATCGTTATATTTCCGAGCAATGCTTTATTGATAATTGGAGCAGTAAATAAAGTTGCTTTCGCTGCTTCAGTTTCAGTTTGCAAGCGGTTAAAAAAGTTCATTGTTTTGATCCTGATAAAGTTGTTCGATAGTCGTTTCATAATACTGATAAATTTTTTCTCTAACAGGTCTGCCATTAGAGGTTATAAACCCTTGTTCAACCGACAGCGGCTCAACTAATCGTATCCAGTTATGGATCTGGGCATAATCAGGTAATGTTTGATTAACCTGGTGTAACCATGATCGAATTGAATCATCATTTGTTTCTTGATTCCGAGGATATAACAAGGCCATACAATGTGGTTTAGCATCACCAAAAATAACGCATTGATGCAACAGTCCATTTGCTAACAATTCGCTCTCAACCCATTCTGGATTGATATTGCGGCCAAAACTTGAAATCAGTAGATTCTTTTTACGTCCTTGAATATGTAGGTAACCCTGATCATCAATAAATCCAAGATCACCGGTATGCACTTTGGGGCGAGACCAACTGGCAGGTTCATTGATATAACCTAGAAAAGCATTGCCAGATACCACTATTTCTCCCTCTTCAATGGTGACATCAACATGATCTAATACCTTGCCAATCGAGCCATTTTTACTGTTAGAGGGTGTATTCAGACTTACAACAGACGCACACTCGGACAAGCCATAGCCTTCATATACAGCTAATCCAAGTTTCTGCGCCTGTTGTAACAATAATGGTGAGACTTTACTGCCGCCGACAGCTATAAATTTCAAAGATTCTGGTGGTTGCCAACCTTGTTGAATGGCTCCTGTCAGTGCCATTAGCAATTCAGGCAATAAAATCATACTGTGTGGCTCATACTTCGTAATAGCCTCTAACAGTGTACTTAACTCAAAGCCACTGCTTCCATTAAAACCTAAAGCAGCTTGAGGCAATGCTACGATTGAACCACCACTTAATAGTGGTGCGTATATGCCACCAATGTTTTCAAGTAAGGTACTAAAAGGTAATACGCTTAAATGTTTTATTGTATGTAGCCCGGTTGCTTTTAATAATGATTGTGCAACGCTCGTTTGCTGTTCATTACTTAAACATACCCCTTTCGGCTGTCCGGTAGAACCTGATGTAAAGGTGATTTTATTAGTATTGGTAGGCAGTGAAGCATTATCTTTTAATTCGATATCGGAAAGCTTAAGACTTAGCGATATCAGCGAAGTGCTTTTGTGATCAGTCAGATTTAGTAGTTTATCCATTCTGTCATTCGCTTGATGGATGACCGAGCTTGCACCAGCTTGTTTGATCGCATGACGTAATTGTTGATCAGAAAAAAAACTAGGCAATGGCAATAATGTCACGGCTGCCAATCGACAAGCCAGATCAATAATTACCCATGCCGGACTGTTATCTGCATACAGTGCAATGACCTTGTGATGAGAACGTAAGATCCTGTGAGACAGTAATGACTGTTGAGCATAATTCTCCCCACGTATACACGTCATTTTCACCAATAACAGCCAACCTATCTGGCTGGTCATTGGCGAATAATTGAATCTGTGACAACAATGATGGCATTATTGTTTTATCTGACGAGCAATGTTAACAATAGTGCTTTGGTAATTATGCAAGGCAAAACCGATAACACTGTGTTGCTTTAACAAAGTAACAGCGTCTGCCAGATTGCCCAGCAATACGGTTGGTTTATTATCATAATAACTACCCCAAGACTCTCCTTTATCAGCTAGATAGTCTGGGTTGGCGTCGCACAGTGTAGTGGTGTTAAGGTTAAGCTTTTCAATCAACTGTTTGACTTGTGAGGTTGCTGTAAAAACCGTCCATTCAAATCCAGCTTCATACAAAATAGCCACAATCAGAATAAACAATATCTGACTCGTTCCTCTACGGCTAGAGGTGAGATTTCCAATTTCGACAATCTTGTTACGAGCGACATTTTGCAGTGTCAGAGAACTCACAACCTCTTCAATAGCGGAAGTCATATACTGTTCTAAAAACAAAGGCTGATTTTCTGTGGCTGGCTGAAAACCTAATGCTGCAGTTAAGTTATTATCCGTATGAGTGGATAACAAATAAGGCAGAAAGGTGCTTATTTTTGCCTGATAACTCATATAGAACCGATCGGTAATGTACTGTTCTATATTCGATCTATCTGGTGAGAAGTGAGTGACTAACTGTACAGGCAAATGAGGGAGTAATAAACGTTCACAGCGTGCTACTGCTCGCCTGTTTTTTTTCTCTAACCTTATTCTGGATTGCATTGCTTCCATACTTACCAACCTTACATTTGGTGACTATGGAGCAAATTATAATGTGTATATCTTAAAGAAAACTTAATGCTGTTAAATGTAAGATTTTAATGCCTATAGAATAACTCCTAAAGCTTGATTAATCATTGCAATCGTCTGTTTAATGCCGATTTCCAGCAATTGTTTTCGATTGCGGCTTTCATGTGCAAGTGTCTGGCTTCTTAATAAGCTGACTAGATCGATCTCACCCAAATCAAATGCACGTTGTTTCAATAAAACATATTGCTGAGTGGCATTATCATGATTGATAGCCAGATCCAGTTGTTGTTGTCTCAGTTCTAAATCACGACGTTGGGCAATTAAATGGGCTGTTAACTCTAATTCTAATTGTTGTCGAGCAACTTCTGCATCTGCCAATTCCAATGCTGCAGTTGCAATTGTAGGTTGACGATAGACATCATCATCTAAGGCAAAAGAAATCCCCACCCCAATACTGTGATTGAATGATTCATAATCATCTCCTCGATCACTACGCATACCAATGGAGAATGTCGGGTTTACCGCACCATCATAATGAGCGAGTCCTTGTTTTGCACGTAAGGTGGCTATACGTTCATCTAACAGTGCTAAAGAGGGGTGTTCTTGGCCAACAGTTTTCTTATTTGATAATGATTCCTCGTAACTTTCTGGAACTACATTTTCTCCCGTTAAGGTTTGATAACGGTCTAATGCATGCTGTAGCTTTCCTTGAGCCATCAAATAACTATTATGCATATCCAACACATGGGTATTGGCTAGCAGTTTCTCTGTGCTTGCCAGGTCACCAGCTTCGACACGTGACACTACATCTTTCTCTAATTTCTGAGCTGTTTGCCAGGTTTGATATGCTTGTTTGAGTTCAGATTCTGCCAATACAGTACTCCAGATCAACTCCCGCACTTTTTTTGAAGCATCTAATTTTAAATGCTGTTGATAGGCACCTAATTCTGAGGATATTTTTTGTGATAATGCAAATTGTTGTTGTTTTTGTCCAGGTAACCATAATGGCATATTAATGTTGCCTTCCCACTCCTGCATACCATCACTACTACCTATGGCGTCGTTATAATGGTTAAGTGACACACTGGCTACACCTGCTAACATCGAATTGGCCAACTCTTTACTGGCCTTTATTTGCTGTTCGTATGCAGGTTCAGTATGGAGAGCTGGGTGACGTTGGTACACCTTTTGGACTAGTGTTGATAATGTGAGTGAATGAGAACGCTCTATGGCGGTGGTTTCAGCCGCTACAGTGTTCACGATACCTATTCCTATCGTTATATAAAATATGGCGATCCTGCTATGAAACGACATGGTGTTCTATCCTAATAAATAATAAAATGGTATTGATTCTAAAGCATCAGATTATCAGTTTATCAATCGTTACTGAAACTGCATTAACAATCAGGCTTTAAAATTACTTTGAGAGAGTTTATCGACAATGCTTTCATGTACCGATAATAGTGCAGGTATCACTAGTAAAACCAACACAGTCGAAAACATAAGGCCAAAAGAAATCGATATTGCCATTGGAATCAAAAATTGTGCCTGCATTGAGGTTTCAAACAACAATGGAGTGAGTCCGCCGATCGTTGTTAATGATGTCAACAATACAGCTCTTAGACGTTGTATAGCCGCATTAATAATGGCCTGTGTGGTTTCTATCCCTGCTTCACGCTGATGTTTAAAAAACGTGACAAGTATAATTGAATCGTTTACCACAATGCCTGACAGGCCAAATATGCCAAACAGTGACAATATGGTCAAATCGACATCCAGTAACCAATGCCCGGTTAATGCACCAATCAATCCAAACGGAATCGCTGCCATCACCACTAATGGCCAGCCATAAGATGAAAATACCCACGCTAATATCAGATAAATTAATATAAACGCTAAAACCAGACCATGTTTCATATCGCTCATCGTTTCGAGTTGTTCTTCTGCTCGACCTTCAAAGCCAATATTGAGACCATATCGTGATACTAAATCGGGTAAAAACTGCTGCTGCAAATCAGCCAAAATCTCATTACTATTACTGATAGATGAATCTACAGTAGCCGTTATATGAATAGCCAGTTTACTATCAGTATGCCTCAATACATCAAATCCACGACGTGCTTCAATGGTAACCACACTGGATAGTGGCGCACTGCCTCCTTGAGGCAATCGGATCATAAAGTTTTCCAGTGTTGCCAATGTATTACGCTCTTGATCTGGTAGCATTACCCGCACTTCAACTTCGTCATCACCATCCTGAAATATCTGTACGAGCTGGCCATCAAATGCTGCGCGTAATTGACGACCTACGTTACTAGCAGTTAGCCCTAATACTTCACCCTGCCCCTTAATTTTATAAATTAATTGCTCTTGTCCATAAGGCATATCATCTTCAATGGCGCTAATCCCGGGGAAGTGTTTCAGTGTTTCGGCCACTTCATGAGCCGCTTGTTTCAGGATGTCAGATGATGCTCCTGTGAGCCGGATATCAATATCACTTCCAGGTGGCCCCGTTCGTCTTTCAGACAAGGTGAAGGTTTCTATTCCGGCTGGTAGCTTAATATGCTTGCGCCATATGGCTATAAATTCTTTGTTACGTACATCCCGAAGATCAGGGGATATCAGCTCAACCTGTATTGACCCAAAGCGTTCGTCTGTTTGGGCTGAACCACGTCCTGCTGTACTGGCGCTTCCCAGTCGAGTAACACTGACTTCAATTAAATCTGTACCCAATTCCTGACTGGTTTTATCCAGCGCATCATTAAGGTGTGTTAATAGTTTGGCGACTTCAGCAGACGGTGTACCGGCAGTAAAACGTGCATTGGCATAAATAGTCGTACCTTCAGGCGATGGAAAAAAAGTAAAATGCAAACGTCCACCTGCTAATAAACCAATACAGATGATCAAAAGACCAACAGTCGCACTGATCGTTGTCCATCGGTGACGAACAGCAGAGACGACTATCGGTTGAAACAGCTCATCTCTCAGAAAGTTGAACTTTTGGTCTAACCATTTTCGGATTGGACGTGGTTCATGATGATGAATTTTATGAAAGGCATGTCGTAAGTGTCCGGGTAAAATTAAAAAACTTTCAAATAAGGAAGCAATAATGACGCAAATAACAACAAATGGTATATCAAACAATATATTGCCAATGGTTCCACCAATCAACATTAATGGAATAAATGAGGCAATGGTTGTGAGTGACGATGAGATAACCGGTGCCAACATTCGTCTCGCTCCCCCTTCAGCCGCTTCTAATGAATGTTCGCCTTTTTGATAATGTGCTAGACCGTCTTCACCTACAACAATGGCATCATCAACAATAATTCCCAGTGCCATGATCAGACCAAACAGGCTGATCATGTTGATCGTCCCTCCAAAAAGATACATCACCAACAATGTGGCCATAAAAGATACCGGAATACCGACGGCAACCCACATTGCTACTCGGCCATGAAGAAACAGGAACAAAATACCAATAACCAACACCAGGCCGCCCAAGCCATTTTTTATAAGTAGATTCATCCGTTCTTTAATCAGTTTCCATTTGGCATCAAAGACTTTGAATTCAACACCTTTTGGAAGGCTGTACTGATTGTCCGTTACCCATTGTTCCAGAATTTGTGCAGATACCAGTGAATCAGCGTTTTCGGTACGTTGCAGCTGCATCTCAACAGCAGGTTTACCCTGATAAAATACACTGACCTGCTTACGCATAGGTCGTCGCTCTATTTCAGCCACATCATCCAGTAGCAACAAGCGACCTGAGTACCCTGTTTTTAAAGGTAGCTGGGCAAATGCTTGTGGATCGCGGCGTTGATCAAGACTACGTAATTGTCTGGCCGTATCAGCATTACCGATTTCCCCAGCAGGTATATCTCGACTTAATTCAGCAATACGTTGCCCGACATCATCAAGCCCCAAGCCCAGTGATTCCAGCTTTTCGGTAGAAAGCTGGATCGCAATCTCTTCTTCAGGCAGGCCGTTAATTGTCACTCGAGAAATACCACGATCTAATAAATCATGCTCAATTTGATGCACCAGATAACGCAATTCATTAAGTTCACCTTCAGTAGTAATCAATAATCTGGCAACCGTTTCATAACGAGTAACCAAACTGACTTCAGGAATTTCAGCATCACTCGGCAGGTTACGTAATTGCGCCACTCGTTCCTTAACCTGATCTAGGGCTGGGCCCATTTCGGTGCCTTCCTCAAACTCAAGTGTGATTAATGACATGCCGAAAGAAGATGTTGATGTCATTTTGTCTACAAAATCTATCGTGCGTAATTCTTGTTCGAGTCTACTGCTAATCGAATCTTCGATATCTTCCGCACTGGCACTTCGCCATTCGACGCGAACCGTGATCACATCAAGAGCAAAGGTTGGAAAAAACTGGGTATTCAAACGGCTTAGAGACAATAAACCTGCCAGTACCAGCATAATCATTAATAGATTGGCAGCAACCTTATGTTGGGCGAAAATACCAATAAAATCATTACGATGATTAGTCACTTAATGCCTCAACACGCAGCCCTGTCATCGCATTAGGTACTTGGGTACTGATAATTTGGTCACCTTGTTGCAATTCATTGCTACGCACTAACAGGCTAATTTTCCCATTATCTGTGACATATTCACCTACCCGTTCAACTTGAATTGCCTGCAAGTGGTCATTGTTAAGACGGTAGACTTTATCAAGTCCATATAACGCTGAATAAGGAATGGCGATAACAGACGATTGTTGTCCCAGCTTAAGTGATAGCTCGACAAATTCACCTAAGGCAAGAGTCTGACCATCAGTGATTAAACGAAATAGACCATCAACGCCACCTGTATCTGGGCGTACTTCACCTGATAACCGGCTAAGGCTAAAGTCTAACGGTTTACCATCATGGTTACTCTGAGCCGTTAAGTGTTCGCCTAGCTTAAGGCTGGTCTGAATTTGTTTAATATATCGACCAGGTAGCTGCGCTCGTACTTCAAGGTTTTCAAGATCATAAATCGAGACTATTTGGGTGCCAGACTGAACTCTATCACCGACACCAACATCAAGTTTAGCAATGCGCCCTGCAAAAGGAGATTTGATAACAGAACGCTCAAGGTCTACCTGTGCCTGCTCCAATAATGCACTGGCTCGACGCTGTTTAGCCCTGAGGCCTGCTAATCGCGCCGGGTGTTCGGCAATATCATGCTGAAGCCGCTTCAAGGTGACCATCTGGCGTTGTTGAATGGTTGAGGCATCATCCATGACCGTCTTTGAAACAAGACGATTTTGTTCCAGTGCTTTAGCTCTGGCAACGGCTTTATCGGCAAGACTCAATAACTCAGTTTCATTTTCCAATAATGCTTTGTCTCGTTGATAACGAGCCAGTTCACTAGTGATTGACACATTAATTTCATCCAAATCTGCCTGACGTTGCTCTATTAACAACTGCACATCAGTACCATCCAGAACTACCAGTACCTGTTCGGCATCAACTTCTGTTCCTTCAAGGATGTTCACCTCAAGCACATCTGCCTCTAAAGCAGCATTGAGTGACGCTTGTCGCGGAGTTTCGACACGGCCATAAAGGGTAAGTTCAGGTGAAAGATCTTCAAAAACCACTGACACAGTATTCACTCGCCAGACTTTTTCAGTTTTGTGCATTACTGCTTTTTCAGGCTTTGATTGCTTAAGCGCTATAAATAATGAGATTGCAATAATTACAATCACAGCGGGTAACAACACGCGATTTAGCAATTCAACTCTCCTAAATGAAAACAGTAGAAAAATACTATGATGAAATTCTACTTCAAATCCGCTATAAAAACCTTAAATCAAGTTTATGATTCCGTCACGATTGCAACCCTTACTGCATCCAGACTTAATTGCGCTGATTGCAGATATTGTTCTAATAATTCCTCTGACTGTTCAAGGTAAGCAATTTCTTCAGGGCGGATATTTGAATTGATCTCCGCCAAAGCCTTTAATCGTTCCTGTTCGGGCTGTAGTGACTGGTGCATGGTTTCAATTGCCAATTCAACAATACCTTTTTGCTGTGTGATTGCCAATTGCTGAGCCTGAATAATTAATTCCGAAATTTTTGGTCTGGCACGTCGAACCAATTCCTGTGCCGTTGGTTTAGGGATCCGTCCAGCCGCATCGTTAAACGTTGCCTCGTTTAACACGTCATCAAAATTATGTCCTTTTTCATCCGTCACAATACGTAAATAAGAATGATTCAAATAACGACCAACCTGTAATGACCTTGGCGCAGGACAATTTACCGTAAAAATGGCTTCTAATAATAATGTGCCGGCAGGTAAATAATCGTATTCCAGAGTACAAAATGCACTGTTACCAAAGTCACTGTTAATGACCATATCAAGACTGCCAAGTACCATTGGATGTTCCCAACTTAAAAACATCATATCTTCACGCACTAAAGCACGATGACGCTTAAAAGTAGCTGTAACACCATCTTCCGGTAATGATGGAAATTGATGGTCCAGCATATGATTGCCTGGTTCTAGAATAATGCTATCTGTACCATGGGACTGCTGTTCAACACCATATTGATCAAACACTTTATCCATAAAGCTGGCCAGCTCATAGCTCTGACTGGATTGTTCAAGTTCAGCAACCAGCTCATTGGCAATAGTCACATTACAGGAATTCAGCTCTAGCAAGCGATCACGGCCTTGTTGCAATGAGCTCAAGGTATCACTGGTCAGTTGTTGAGTGTGAGATATCAATTCTAAGATACGTTTATCGTCTGTCGGTTTATGTAGACAGTCATTGAGCTCGGTTTCTACTTCCTCATAAATAGCGCTACCTGCCGGGAAAACACGTTCAAAAGCATTCATACCACCGTGATACCAGTTTAGTAACACCGCTTGTGCACTATTCTCATAATAAGGGACATGGATCTGCACATTATGATGTTGACCAATACGATCAAGACGCCCAATACGCTGTTCTAACAAATCCGGATTCAGTGGTAAATCAAACAGTACTAAATGATGTGAAAACTGGAAGTTACGGCCTTCACTGCCAATTTCAGAACAAATCAGCACCTGAGCGCCCTCTTCTTCATCAGCAAAATAGGCGGCAGCACGGTCACGATTGACTAACGTCAGCCCTTCATGAAATACCGAACTACGGCATCCTTTGTTGATTCGAAGGAACACCTCTAAGGCCTGAGCTGTTTCAGCTTGGGCACAAATCACCAGTACTTTGTCCGATTTATGCTGTGACAGCCAGTCTGCTAACCAGCCAACACGTCTGTCTTGAGCTATCCAATCATCACCGAGCACTGTTTCTGGCTGCAATAATGCAACGGGTTCATGATTATCTACCTCAGCCAGATATTGCTCTGGTGGCGGTAATGGATAGGTATTTAACTGTCGTTCAGGGAAACCTGAAACCACGTCACGGGTATTTCTGAACAAAATTCGTCCAGTACCGTGGCGATCTAATAAGGCGTTGATTGCATGTTGCCGACTGGCTTCAAAATCATCTGTCTGTTGCAGTTCTGAATAGATATCCTCACCTAAATAATGTTCAATAGCCGTTTGTATTTTTGCTAGCTGTGACTGGGAATCGTCTGCTAATAACTGGCTGACTAATTGACTCACGGGCTGATAATCAGCTTCCTGTTGACGAAAAACTGCTAAGTCAAAATAGCGGTCGGGATCGAGCAACCGTAACCTTGCAAAATGGCTTTCTACACCAAGCTGTTCAGGTGTCGCCGTCAGCAACAATATGCCTGCAACTTCACGTGCAAGTCCTTCTATACACAGGTATTCCGGGCTAGCCTGCTTTTCATTCCATTGTAAATGATGTGCTTCATCCACAATCATTAAATCCCATTGTGCAGCGTGTGCATCTTGATAAATATCAGGATTTAAGTTTAAGGTCGACAAACTGCACAACATCAGCTGTCCGCTGTCAAATGGATTATCTTCTCCTGCTTCTATTAATGCATCATGGCGCTCTTGATCCATAATGGTAAATTGCATATTGAAACGACGTAACATTTCCACCAACCATTGGTGCACTAGGCTATCAGGCACGACGATCAATACCCTGTCAGCACGACCAGTAATCAATTGTTGATGGATAATCAGACCCGCTTCAATCGTTTTACCTAGTCCTACTTCATCGGCTAATAAAACCCGGGGCGCATGACGTTGAGCAACTTGATAAGCAATGTAGATCTGGTGAGGTAACAGTTGTACTCGCGCGCCCATCAAGCCAAATACAGTGGATTGCTGTAATCGATGTTGATGAGCTAAAGCCTCAATACGTAATTCAAATTGGCGATTTTTATCAATTTGACCAGCGAATAAACGATCTTGTGGCTGACTGAACTGAACAAAACTGTTCAGATCCATCTCGTGAATACTGATCTCATTGCCTTCATCATCTGTGCCTTGATATATATAGCAATCATTCAGTTCATGACGGGCTGTGATGATAAAGCTGACTTCTTCATTGGTACTGACACGTTCGCCAACTCGGTATTGCACACGGCTTAATGGTGCTATATCAGCCGCATAGGTACGTTGTTCGCCTGCCGCAGGAAAACTGACTTCAATTCGACGCCCCGTGTTGTCTTTGATAATACCAAGGCCTAATTCTGATTCGCTGTTACTGACCCAGCGTTGACCAATTGAATACTGTGGTGTTACTGACAAATCTGTACCTCTTGTTTTAATAATTAGCGAAGCTTACGGGCGCGAATAGTACGCCCTTTCACTTTTCCTTGTGCTAAATAATTAAGTGCTTGTCGTAATGCTGTTCGTTCGACAGCCACATAACTGGACATATCAAAAATATCAATTTTGCCAATTTGCGAGCCAGATAAGCCTGCATCACCCGTTAATGCTCCTAAGATGTCGCCGGGACGAACTTTGTTTTTGCGGCCAGCATCAAGCTGTATTGTGACCATGGGCGATTGCAAACTAAAACCTGGGTCACGATCCAGTGATTCTGGGACATCGCAAATGCACGGTTTTTTCTGATAGTCTGAAATGGCGTTAACGCGGACTTCTTCAGACGCGGAGAAAATACTCAAGGCAATGCCCTTTTCTCCTGCACGACCTGTACGACCAATTCGATGTACATAGACTTCCGGATCACGCGGTAATTCGTAATTAATGACCGCCTGTAACGATTTAATATCCAGTCCTCGTGCTGCAACATCGGTTGCCACTAAAACCGAGCAACTGTTATTAGCAAATCGAACTAGTACTTGATCACGATCGCGTTGATCCAGATCACCGTGAATCGCCAGAGCTTCAATCTGATGGTCACGTAAAAACTCGGCTACTTCATCACATTGTTTTTTAGTGTGACAAAAAACCACGGTGGTTTCAGGTCGATAATGCTCGAATAAGGCCAATAGACAATTGTTGCGTTCGTGTTTCTTAACTTCATAAAACAACTGCTCAATAACTGCTGACTGATGTTCAGATTCAACAGTGACACGTACTGGATTACGCTGGATAGAACGACTCATCTGTTCAATAGAGTCAGGATAGGTGGCTGAAAACAGCAGGGTCTGGCGTGTTTTTGGGGTTTGAGAAATGATGTCTGTCATCACCTCTGAAAAGCCCATATCTAACATGCGATCAGCTTCATCTAAAACCAGCGTCTTTAAACCGTCTAGTTTTAAAGTACCCTTACGCAAGTGATCTTGAATTCGTCCTGGGGTTCCGACAACAATATGCGCCCCATGTTCAAGTGAACCAATTTGAGGCCCCAGTGGTTTGCCACCACATAGCAACACCAATTTGATATTAGGTGTAAATCGCGCTAATTTTCGAAGTTCTTTACCCACCTGATCGGCTAATTCACGTGTTGGACACAATACCAGTGCCTGCACCCCAAAAAAGCGCGGATTAATATTATTTAATAGCCCAACGCCAAATGCGGCTGTTTTACCACTACCCGTTTTTGCTTTGGCAATCAGATCCTTACCACGTATAATCTGAGGTAAACTCTGCGCCTGAACGGGGGTCATTTTTTTATAGCCCATGGAGTCCAGATTAGCAATCTGAGCAGCAGAAATGGGGAGGGAAGAGAAACTATCGCTGGACATACAAAAGATACCGCAATTAAAACCTGCTGATCATACCAGAGCAAGCATTATCCCGATGGAGATAATTAAGCATAATGCACTCTGACTCAACACGCAGACTGTTCATGCGATATAATTAATTGTCATGATTTGCTGTTAATCCATCCCATCTATGTTAATAGTTACCCAAGCCAGTCAAGCTGAATACGAAATCAAAAAATCCCTCTTTACCGGAGCCATTATGCCCTGCGCGAATGAGCGTGAGGCGTTACATGGGCTTCGCGAACTTGCATCACAACATCCTAATGCCAATCATCTTGCTTTTGCTTGGCGAATCAGACAAGAGGATGGTTTTATTAGTGAGCGTTGTAACGACGCTGGTGAGCCTTCAGGAACTGCAGGAAGACCAATTCTGGCACCGCTGGAAGGTGGAGGAATTATTAATGCAGTGGTGGGAGTTATCCGTTACTTTGGAGGTGTAAAACTAGGAACAGGTGGCCTGGCCAGAGCGTATGGCACGGCTGCCAAATTGGCCATAGATAGTTCCATCCTTATCCCATGGGTTGAAATGGCAACACTGGAAATGACCCTCGATTACTCACAACTCCAGTTGCTGGAATATCATCTTGCTAAATGTAATGGGAATATAGTTAATCAACAGTTCACAGATCGTGTGCAGGTTAAATTTAGTATACCCATATCAGAAAAAGCACAAATTCAACAATTATTTTCAGAGTTTGGGTAAAGTGGTTAAATTTGATCACCAATGGCATACAGGTGATATTTCAACCTTTTCAGTTCAGGTCAAATGAACTCTACGGCAAAGCCAGCATTTTTTTCGACACGCACAACTCTTGATTTTAGAATAGGCGCATCTTCAACCTCTAGTGTCTGCACTTCAATTTCATCGCCGACTTTTGTCACGCCATTTTCAGAGCAAAAAACATACAAACCTGTTTCAGAAAAATCACGCATATCCAGTATATAGACCTTCTCTGGTGAGGTCAGCACTTTAATATTAGCCCTGTGGGTTATACGTTCGTTCCAGCGTTTATTTTCAGCTGCCATATTTTTCTATTTCCATGACAAGATTCAAATTGCTTTGTCATTTACTCTTATCGGACGGAGAGTCATATAAATTAAATTTTTACAATTACTCCAAATATATCAAATACAACCCTACTGTTCAAAGGAGTAAGTGATATTTCTATGCCCACTTAAATCGGCAACTGACTGGTAATCAAACCGATCAAACCACCGAACACTCCTCCCCACACAACAAGCCATCCTAGATGTTCTCGAATCATTGTTTGAATGATGTCTTTGACCATTTGGGGTGTCAGTTCATCCAGTCGTGAATTAACAACATGTTCAATTTGTTGATGAATATCCTGACTGACAGGACTACTAGTCAGTTTTTCACGAACACTGTTTTGAAATGACTCACTGTGTGCCATTTCATTGAGTGAGTCTTTCATCTTGCCGATAAAGGGATCTTTAAGTGGTGTCAATGCGCCTTCACCACCAAACATGCCCAGCATACTTCCAAATGATGATGCCATAATGACACTGACCAGTCCATCAAAGGCTGGGTTCAGGTCTGTTTCATCAATAACTTGGTGAAAATCAAGCTGATGACTAGCATCTTCAGTGACCATATCAGTAAAAAAGCGATCCAAATTCTCCTTGCTGAAAAACTGATCCATCACTAACTTATTGATGCCAAGCTTAAAGTCTTCAAACCGGGCACTGATCACTCCAGACCCATATAATCCGGGCACTTTTTCAAACAACATGTGAATAGCCAGCCAGTTAGTCACGCCACCTGCTAATGCAAACAGGCCAGTAGACAATACCGGTTCACGAAATGGTGTCTCTATTGCCAGCCCTGTTGCCACAAGGCCAACGGCAATAAGGTTAGTAATAATGCTTTTATTCATTGATCAATTATTCATTAGTCCATTTTGTTAATGCTTCTATTATTTGTTTGGCTTGATCTTTACTAGAAATATTAAATTTCGAACGTTGGCTGTATTCACCATTGCGTTTTTGATAACGACGAATGGTGTATTTGTCAGGGCCAAACTCCCCGGTTTTACGATCCAGATCCTGATAACGATACATTAAAGTTGCCCATGCACCTTTGGTCAGTACCACTTTGTCCAGCTCCTTGACTGTCATATCATCACCTTCGTGATATTCGACCGTTAATTCATCAACTGTTTCTGCCATTTATTCGCTCCTAAATTAATTCGTTGTGTCGTTGTTAAAAAATTGGATTAAAACTTTGTTCAACATAGTGGGATCCTGACTACCAGCTAGCTCACGAATAGAATGCATAGCAAAGGTCGGAACACCAATATCTAACGTTCTTACGCCCAAAGCACTGGCAGTCAGTGGGCCTATCGTACTGCCACAGGCCATATCGGTTCGCACAACAAAGTCCTGTACCGGTACGTCTACTTGTTCGCATAATAATCTGAAATAGGCACTGGTTTCACTGTTGGTAGCATAACGTTGATTGGCATTAGTCTTGATCACTGGACCATGGTTTAATTTGGGTCCGTGTTCGGTGTCATGTTTATCCGCATAATTAGGATGCACTGCATGGGCATTGTCAGCAGAAATCATGATTGAACGCTGCAGCATACGATGAAGTTGCTCACTGTCCCTGCAAAGGCGTATCAACACCGATTCCAAAAATGAACCCTGAGCACCTGATGTTGAAACACTGCCTACTTCTTCATGATCACTACATATCAACAAGCTGGCTTGTGTTGCATCACTGTTAATTAGAGCATCAAGCCCTACATAGCAACTCAACAAGTTATCTAGTCGAGCACTACTGATAAAGTCGTCATTCATCCCTGTTATTGCAGCTGGTTGAGTGTCATACAGACTAATTTCATAGTCCAGAACCTTGGCAACATCAAGCAATGGATATTGTTTATTAACTTGTAGTTTCAATAATTCGCGAAAATCAATGTTATCCCCTGCTGATATTTGCATCACGATTGGTGGCAAATGATGCTGGGCATTAATTTTTTTATTTTCATTGGCCTCACGATCGAGATGAATTGCCAGACTTGGTATGGTGGCAATGGCCTTATTAAAATCAATTAATGTATGATTAATAGTCTGTTTTGAGTCCACATAACTGACCCTGCCTGCCATTGATAAATCACGGTCAAACCAAGGGTTCAGCAATGCACCACCGTACACTTCCACCCCCAACTGAAATAAGCTTTGCTTCACTTTTTCAGGTTGTGGTTTAACCTGCAGACAGGGGCTATCAGTGTGGGCTCCAACCAAGCGAAATCCAGTTTCTTCCAGCGCTGTTTCTGGCACACTGAATGCAATAATTGCGGATTCATTACGGGTTACATAATAACGACCAGCGGGTAAAACACCCCAGCTATCCAACTCATTTAACCGCTCAAAACCATTTTGTTCAAGACGTTCACCCATTTCAGTCGTGGCATGAAACGGCGTTGGAGAATCATCAAGAAATTGGCATAGCTGCTTGTTAAATCTGGTTACTTTCGAAGTGTCAGTCATGATGGTCGTTTGAAGTAAAAAAGCTAATGATACCGAATATTAGTGTCATCGATAGTTATTTTGTTAGTAGCTGTTCAAAATATATCGGTATTTTCTTTTATTCGTCATCATTGACTTTTTTCTTACGCTCTCGTCGAGCCAACCCACCGTGCATACGGCAACGATCAGCCAGACAACCACGGTTCCAGCCCTCTGGAGGGCGAATTGCCACTGAATTTTTACAGCGCTTGCCATTGTTTAAAGCCGCACCACACTCTGGGCGATACCGCTTCACTTTCTCCCATCCTTCCAGCGTTTGAGTTGCACGACGAATGATTTTGGCTTGTTTGGGGCTTAAAGTACTAACATCAACCGGTTCTGTTTCCTGATCAGAATGTCGCCACCAATAGCGTACGACTGGTAATGGCAAACCAAAACGTCTCGCCAGATCATCTGGTTTACGAAACACTTCCATCTTTAATAAGGATAATGCCGCTTTTTCCAAACGCTCGGTGAAATCACGACTTTGTTCAGGCTTCATCAGCTTCTTTATTGATTGGGTCATACAAGACGATAATCTCATCAGAGATATCAGTTTCTTCTGTTTCAGATTTAGCAATATCACGTACA
>Ga0224506_10000051_pt1 | contig 122287 bp, 119 predicted proteins | sample SF_Jan12_sed_USG_2_FD_169108 | JGI IMG/M metagenome (GOLD analysis project Ga0224506, IMG submission 169108) | Sediment microbial communities from San Francisco Bay, California, United States - SF_Jan12_sed_USGS_8_1 | ecosystem: Environmental > Aquatic > Marine > Sediment | place: USA...
AACAATGCCAGTGATCGCGCATTATGAATGCCAAGGCGTAAGTCAAATAGCCGTGGAACAGCTATAGTCGGCTGTGAACTAGCCGGCACGATTATGGTTTTATATTTACTGAGCTATACTGTCAAATTGCACGACACGTATGTTATATGCTCTTGAACATGGGGCTGGTCAATGCTGTGACAGGCGGTTTATCTGAGAGCCATGCAAATATAAAAAGAAAAGCGGTTTGGATCTATCAGGCGTGGCCGTAACAGGTTGGCATTAGTTGTTTTTCTTTTGCTGAAAGGCAAAAAAAAGTATCGGCGCAACAAAAAACAATGTGCTAGATCAATGGGTGTATCAATAAAGAAATGCATTTTTATAATAAGAATATAAGTTGGTGAGGGATTTATGAGTAGTATGGACTTAGTTAAAAATGACTATAGCCAGGCGATTTTGTTTGAACAAATTAAAACATTAAACACGTCAGTTTATTTTATTCTTATTACATATGCGATGACAGCGACTGCTTTTGCCTATGTTATGTGGGACGTGGTAGCCCCCACGTTGTTGTACTGCTGGGGGGGCGCCCTGTCTTTGGTGTTACTGATAAGAGCGTATATACATTTTAAGTTTAACCCCGCTCTCACAGCTGAAAACGCACGACAATATAGTTATTACATTATTACGGCTCTCGGCATTACCGGATTAATCTGGGGTATTGGCGCTATGATGATGTTCCCATCGCTTGAGATGGGTTATCAGTTTTTTGTATTGTTTATACTGGCGGGCATTGGAGCCTCTGCATTCTCATCCAATACCATTTATTTACAGGGTCTGTACATATTTTTTCCGGCGTTACTCTTTCCTTTGGCAATAAGAATGTTGTTTATGGAGGATACGTTATATTTGATGATGAGTTCTATGGTGCTGGTGTTTACGTTGTCATTATATTATTTCAGTAAAAACCTGAATAAATCGCTTATTGAAACATTGAGACTGCGCTTTGAAAACTCCGATCTTGTTGTGCAGTTGAGAATTCAGAAAGAAGAGGCGGAGCAGGCAAACAAGGCAAAGTCTAAATTTCTTGCAGCAGCAAGTCATGACCTGAGGCAGCCACTGCATGCGCTGATGTTGAATGTGACCATATTAGAAGAGCGCATAGGAAAAGGTGAAAACTATCCGGTAATTAGTAATATATATAATTCAGTAAAGTCACTGGAGAGTCTGTTCAATGCTCTGCTTGATATCTCAAAGTTGGACGCAGGTGTCGTGACACCAAAACCCGTGCATTTTAAACTACAAAGTATTTTTAATAATATCAAAGTTGACTGTCGCTCCTACGCTGAAGATAAAGGCCTGTTGTTTGAGCTACCGCCGACAGATGTCTGTCTGTTTACAGACCCTGTGTTGCTCGAGAGGATAATACGAAATCTGACTTCTAATGGTATTCGATATACTCAAAACGGTTATGTTAGTCTGACTGTTGAAGAGCATCCCGGGCTGGCTACTTTAAAGGTGATTGATACGGGCATTGGTATTAGTGATGAATATATAAGCGATATTTTTGAAGAATTTGTGCAGCTGGATAACCCCGAAAGAGACCGTGGAAAAGGACTGGGGCTTGGTCTTTCTATTGTAAAACGACTGTGTGATTTGCTTGGCTGCAGGGTGCAGGTAGAATCAGCACCTGATAAGGGTTCGATGTTTTATTTTACGGTGCCGTTAGGGAAGCCCGAACTTGCACCCGAACAAATAGATAGTGAAGTTAATTACACGCCCAAACCGCTGGGTCATTTTGTGGTCATCATTGATGACGAAAAAAGTATTCGTGACGGGCTTCATAATTTATTAGAAAGCTGGCAGTGTAAGGTTCTTGCCTTTGCATCAGAAGAAGAAGCGATTGATAAGTTAAAGGAATATGAATATGCACCAGATGTATTGCTGGTGGATTACCGCTTGAGACAGAATAAGACAGGTATTGAGGCGATTGTCGCCATTAATGCGTTATTTAATGCCAGTATTCCGGCATTAGTCATTACCGGAGACACCGCAAGCGATCGCTTAAAAGAGGCGGAAGAGAGCGGCTATCAGCTGCTGCATAAACCCCTGCATCCATCAAACCTGAGAGTCTTCTTGCAAAAAATACCGGTTAGTTAATAAACCGAGGTATCAGTCGCTTATAAAACCTGAGGTCATTTCATCGGGGGGGGCTGGATACAGGCATCAGCTGCCTGCCTCAGCGGCGGGTAAACTGTACAGGGGATCAAAACCAGAATGGTTACGCGTCGTAGCGGAAGTGCTGGTATTATGACTGGCACAAGCCAGGGATGTTGAGGCGCGCATTAGCGGTTAGTTAATGCGCGCTATTGTGACGGATAGGTCCGATTACTGAAGTAGCCTAGTTTTTGTGCGGCAAGAACCGCCTGAGTTCGGTTAGCAACACCTAAGCCTTTAAGCACAGCCGTAATATGTGTTTTAATCGTGGCTTCTGCACAACCTAGAGTTGTCGCGATTTCTTTATTTGAAACACCGGATATCAATAATTTCAAGACTTCAATCTGGCGAGGCGTGAGCTGAAGCTTTGATTGTGCTGCCAGAGTATCGTTGTCGTCAGAAAGTAACTCTTCGGGTATATAAATACCGCCAGATAGCACCAGTCTAACGGCATGGACAATCGTTTTTGCAGGTGAGGTTTTAGGGATAAAACCCAGCGCGCCGTTATTTAAGCACTGATGCATTTCAATGCGGTCTTCAGAGCTGGATAAAATGACAATCGGTAACAGAGGGTAGCGGTTAGTGAGATCGAGTAAAAGATTAATGCCATGAGCATCAGGTAGATTCAGGTCGAGAAGAACTAAAGACAGCTCTGTTTCGTTTAAAATAATATCAGAAGCCGACTTGCAGGTATTGGCTTTTAAAATCTGTAAGTCATCGCTAACATCACGAAGTATTATTTCCAGGCTATCGAGCAACAGCTCATGATCATCAACGACTAATATTTTGGTTTCCATATACCTGCTTTCGGTTCCTGTAGCTGATTTTTTTAATTAATAGTTGTTTGATAATAGCAAACTAACGATTAATAGTTCTAAAAGAATTAGGCGCAGAGCGTATAAGATTAACAAATCTACGACTTTAGTCGCAGATGAATGCAGCTTATAACAGATATATCGGCGGCTGTATTGAAAATAATAATAAAACAAATTCAGCGACAGTCTGTTGTGGCCGATTATGGAAACGAAAGGCAGTTTTTTGTACGTAGGCATAAGCAAACTAACCTGCTGGAGCAGATAATAAAGAAAACTGTTAGCCTGGTGTTTACCCTCCATTATTAACAAGCTGTGGTGGCTGAAAAGATGCGGCGATAATATATGCATCATAAATATAGTCTGAGAAAACAGGTAGTGAGGTTTTAAAGATAAAATAAAGGCGTTTGTTTTTTGCAGATGGCTGTAATTGTGTGCTCATTATTATGTTGGTTTTGAAAGCTAATGATCTGCAATTGTTACCTTTTTTTTTCTTCAAAACTCAGTGTTTGGTAACGGCTCACGCTTACATTATCGTTCCACCAGTCAGTGGTTAAGCCGGCTTTGACTTTTAAATGATTAAAAAAATCTTTTTTGTCGGGCAACTGTTGCCACACACTGGGTAAGAAAGTGCCCTGGTTAAAGTCATATTGCAGGATCAGTCCGTCAATGCCGGGGCGTATTTGTTGCAATAGATCCTGTTCATTGACGAAGCTCATCGCTTGAGGCGGGTTGAGCACTGAAATCTCCAGACTCAGCTGTTTAAATTCGTCTTCCAGCAAAGCGGGAAAACGCGGGTCATGAAAAGCCGCGGCATATGCGTGTTCGGCAATGTCGTTAATAAGTGGCTGATGCGCTTCCAGTGAGCCGATGCAACCTCTGAGTTGCGAGTTTTTGTACAGGGTAACAAAGCTGGCCAGCTGTTGTTGTAAAGCAGCAGAGTATTCTTCGGTATTGATAAGATGTGGTTTTCCTGTTTTAAGGCCATAGAGAATAGAGGCTCTGGCTACATCGATACAGGTTTTCTGATCCTCTTCCGAGAGTTTAATGGATGGCATAGGCACCGTATCCAACAACACTGTCTTTTGATCCGGCGGTGTCACCGGAATTTCTGAGATCGAGTGTATTAATACTAAGGTGCTTTTCTCTGGCCACCGATAACATGCCTTTCAAGCCGTTGCGCCCGCAAGCGTCTTCATAATTGATGAGTTCGGGTTTAAGGTTTTCGATCGCGTCGCTGGTGGCTCGGTCGAGTTGTTTAGCCTGGTAATATTCATGGTAGTGGCTGAGGTCGGTGCTGATCACAATCAGGGTATGTTGATCACCCCAGAGCCGATTGATGACCTCGGCAACATCCTGCATGCTGGCATCACCGACGACGATGGGTACGAGAGTGAAATCATCAAGAATTTCCTGCAAAAAGGGTAACTGAACTTCGAGGCTGTGTTCTTCGCGGTGAGCCTGCTCAGAAACAATAACCTGATTGAGGTCGGCCAGTTGTGCAATGGCTTGCTGATCGATTGCAATGGCCCCTAGCGGGGTAATAAAGCGCTCCGATTCGGGTACGGCGAGGCCGCTAAAAGCCACTTTATGGCTGGGGCCGAGTATCACCACCCGGCTGATCTGATGTTTCAGTGGCAGCAGCTGTTTGTAGGCGGAAGCTGCGACCGGACCGGAGTAGATATAACCGGCGTGGGGTACTACCAGAGCTTTGGGCAGTGGCTGGGAAGGCTCAGAGGTTTCACGGGCGTTATCAAGGTAATCCCGGATCTCACGTTTTAGTGTATTAACATCCGCCGGGTAAAACATACCGGCAACGGCAGGTGCCCGACTATGTTTAGAAAACTGACTCATGACAACACCCCTTAAATTAAGTGTTTCTTGATCTATTTATATAATAAGGACATTTATCATACTTGCAATAGAGTGGCAGTGTCGTTATGTTTTCTATTAAGAGTATCTATATTGCTTGAGGGATCGTGCAGCGACAGTCTGCAATATTACTAAATTCTCATACTCAAGAGGGTGGCGTGATGTCTGATTCATCTATTGTAAAAACGAAATACTGGCATCTACTTGATGATGGGCGAGTGCAGTGTGACTTATGCCCGCGCGAATGCAAACTGCACGAGGGCCAGCAAGGCCTGTGTTTTGTGCGCGCCAATCAAAACAATGAACTGGTGTTAACAACCTATGGCCGTTCCAGTGGTTTTTGTATTGATCCTATCGAAAAAAAACCGTTAAATCATTTTTTACCCGGCACGCCGGTATTTTCATTTGGCACAGCCGGTTGTAATCTGGCCTGTCGATTTTGCCAGAACTGGGATATAAGCAAGTCGCGCGAAATGGACACGCTGGCCGATGCTGCCAGCCCCGAAATGATTGCTGAAGCGGCGGCCAGGCATGGCTGCCGGAGTGTGGCGTATACGTATAATGACCCGGTAGTTTTCCATGAATACGCGATTGATGTGGCCCAGGCGTGTCGTCAAAAAGGCATTAAATCGGTGGCAGTCACGGCCGCTTATGTCAACCCTGAGCCGCGTACAGAGTTTTATCAGTGGATGGATGCCGCCAATGTCGATTTAAAGGCATTTAGCGAAGACTTTTATCATAAGATAACAGGCGGCCATCTCGAAGCAGTACTGGAGTCGCTGAAATATATTAAACACGAGACAGATTGCTGGCTCGAAACCACAACGTTAATCATTCCCGGATACAATGACTCGGTAAAAGAACTGACGGCAATGTGCGAGTGGATTGTTGAGAATCTGGGGGTCGATATGCCGATGCATTTCACGGCCTTCCACCCGGATTTTAAAATGATGAATGTGGCCGCAACGCCCGCTCCGACGCTGACCATGGCCAGAGATATTGCGATCAAAGCCGGTGTGCGATATGCCTATGTGGGCAATGTGCATGACCGGGATGCAGACAGTACCTGGTGCCACCAGTGCGGTGAATTATTGATAGAACGTGACTGGTATGTGCTGGGACAATGGAACCTGGATGCCGAAGGCTGCTGTCAGTCATGTGGTACTAAAGTCGCCGGTGTATTTGAAGCCACTGCCGGAGACTGGGGGGCGAAGCGCTTGCCGGTGAGAATGGCCGGCTAGAGAGAGTGGGCCGATGCAGCTGATGGCTATTGTTGCCGTTAAGTCATGCTCAACTGTCATCATAAATTCATGAACATGACAGCCGGGATTCATCATTTGAATATAAGATGGCTTGCATGGCTCATAAACAGTATAAAGCAGATGTATTATCTTCAAAAATTGGCCAATAACCATCAATCAGATTGATGGCTGAGGGCAGCCGTCTGTGGACGTTTAATAATGCAAAAGAAGCCTGTAACGTCTGCCCGCGACTGGTATGGCCTCGAACTTGAGAAGACGCAGCTTGGCCCTGAACAAAAGCACGACGCGACCGATAGCGCATAAAGGCCTGCAGATCCTGTTGTTTAACAGAAAAATACATCAAAATGCGTGATTTATGGGGCATTGCCCTCCCTTTAAAGCCGAAAATCAGTTATTCTATGCTGTCCATTTAATAAAACAGATAGTCACTTGAGTACAGGCACGCTATATATCATCTCTGCGCCATCTGGTGCAGGCAAAACCAGCTTATTACGTGAATTACTGGGCACCTCGAATGAGGTGGTCGTATCCGTCTCGCATACCACACGGCCACGTCGTGAGGGTGAAGTTGACGGCGTGCACTATCATTTTATCAATGAGGCCGAGTTTGTGTCGATGGTAGACAAGGCTGAGTTTTTAGAACATGCCAGAGTCTTTGATAACTATTACGGCACATCGCAGCAGCATGTAGAAGCGTTGCTGGCCAGCGGCAAGGATGTGATTCTGGAAATTGACTGGCAGGGCGCGCAGCAGGTAAGGAAACAGATTACTGATAATGTATCGGTTTTCATTTTGCCGCCATCGAAAAAAGAATTACGCTTGCGGCTCTCCGGCCGCGGCACAGACAGTGAAGAAGTGATTGACCGCCGGATGCGTGATGCAGAAAGTGAGATGTCACATTATGGCGAATTTGATTACCTGATTGTGAATGATGACTTTAATATTGCGCTGCAAGAAATGCGCGCCATTTTAGTCGCTAATCGCCTGACGATTTCAAAACAAGATCAGCGCCTGAAAGCATTGCTGGTTGATTTGCTCAATTAAAACGTTTTATTTATAAGATTTCAAAAGGTGAAATAACATGGCTCGTTTAACAGTAGAAGATTGTCTTGATAATGTAGAAAACCGTTTTCAGTTAGTACTGGTGGCATCAAAACGTGCCCGCCAGATTTCTATGGGCGGTGCGCCAATGGTAACCGAAGATAATGATAAGCCCACGGTTATTGCGTTACGAGAAATTTCAGAAGGCCTCGTAACCAACTCTATACTGACTGATGTGACGGCAATGGAGCATGCCATGGAATCGGTTGTGAGTGATGAGGAAGTATCTGCTGCAGCAGAATAATTATATTGCACCTGTCTCAGCGGCAGGTGCTGATGTGAGCTGGCAAATAAATGTCTGAACAGAAGCAGCTGGAGGTGGTTGAAGAATCGGCACTGGTTGCTGATGAAGAGCGTTATTTAATCAGCGATTTATGTCTGGAGCTCGAGCCTTATATGGACGAGGCCCAGATCAAAGATGTTTACCAGGCCTACCTCTTCGGTGCTCATGCGCACGAAGGCCAGCAACGCATGACCGGCGAGCCGTATATTTATCACCCCATCGCCGTGGCGCGAATTCTGGCGGAAATGCACGTCGACTCCCGTACCATCGTCGCGGCGATTCTGCATGACGTGATCGAAGATACACCCAGCTCAAAAGAACAAATCTCAAAAGAGTTTGGTGAAGATGTTGCCGAATTAGTCGATGGCGTTTCCAAACTCACCAAAATTGAAAATAAAAACAAGCAAGAAGAGCAGGCTGAAAATATCCAGAAAGTACTGCTGGCGATGGCGCGTGATATTCGTGTGATCATGATCAAGCTTGCTGACCGCCTGCACAATATGCGCACGCTTGGCGTGATGCGCCCGGAAAAAAAACGCCGCATAGCCAAAGAGACACTGGAAATCTATGCGCCTATTGCTCAGCGCTTGGGCATAAACTCATTACGTGTTGAACTGGAAAACCTGGGTTTTCAGTCGATGTACCCCTATCGTTATGCGGTGCTGAAAGAAGCGGTAAAAAATGTCAGTGGCCATCGTAAAGAAATCATTCAGACACTGGATACAGCGATTAAAAACCGGCTGATAGAGCTGGATATAGATGGCGAGGCCTTTGCCCGTAAAAAACATCTCTACAGCCTTTACCGCAAAATGAAAACCAAACGCCTGCCTTTTAAAAAGGTGTTTGATGTTTATGCTATCAGGGTTGTGGTGCAGACGGTTGACAACTGTTACCGTGTGCTGGGTGTGGTGCATAATTTATTTAAACCCATTCCGGGACGCTTCAAAGATTATATCGCGATACCAAAAGGCAATGGTTACCAAAGTTTGCATTCCGCGATGTACGGCCCTCATGCAATACCGATGGAAGTACAGATCAGAACCCGTGAAATGGAAGAGTTTGCCGAAGCCGGAATCGCTGCACACTGGCTTTATAAAAACGGCGATGATTCACACGGCCACCAGGGTGCCCAGGCCAGGGCACGTGACTGGCTCACAGGCTTGCTGGAAATGCAGCAACAAGCCGGTAATCCGATTGAGTTTTTAGACAATGTAAAAGTTGACTTATTCCCCGATGAAATATTTGTCTATACACCCGAAGGTGATGTTATCAAGTTACCTAAAGGCTCTACGCCCGTAGACTTTGCTTATGCCGTGCACACCGGTGTCGGTAATACCTGCGTCGCAGCAAAACTCGATCATCAGTTTGCACCGTTGAACACGCCTTTATACAGCGGTCAAACAGTTGATATTGTAACATCACCGATGGCGCGCCCGAATCCTGTCTGGTTAAATTATGTTGTCAGCGCAAGAGCCAGAAGCAATATCCGCAGCTACCTGAAGAGTTTAAAAAGCGGTGAAGCGCTGGCGCAAGGCACGCGGCTGATGAACCGCTGCTTGAAAGTGTATTCTACAAACATTGCAGAGCTTGATAAAAAAAATGTAGAGACTGTTTTAAAAGATTTAAATTTCAGTCGTTTAGATGAGCTGCTGATTGACGTTGGTCTCGGCAACCGGCCGCCAAGTCTGGTTGCGCGACGACTGTTACCGAATATTAGTGATGAAGACAGCGAAGAATTTGAAGCACTGAGTGTGCAGTCTCTGGCACCGTTAGCAATAAGCGGTACCGAAGGCATGGTCGTGTCGTATGCCAAATGTTGTTACCCTATTCCCAACGATCATATCGTCGCCGTGTTTAATAAAGGGCGGGGTATCGTGATTCACCGAGAGGGGTGTAACAATATTGAATCTTTACGTCACTCACGAGATCAGCTGGTCGATGTAACATGGATGGAAGAGCTGGATGGTGATTTCACTACGCGCATATGCGCTGAAGTAAGAAGCCAGCCAGGCGTACTGGCCAGACTGGCTACGGGCATATCGGAAGAAAACGCAAATATCGAAGGCGTAGATATTGAAGACCGGGACGGCGTTATCAGTCACATCACTTTTGTTATCAGCGTAAAAGACCGGCTGCATCTGGCAAGCGTTATGCGGCGCCTGCGAGCAATGCAGCCGGTTTCTAAAATTTGGCGAATGCGTTAAAACATTCAGCTGCTTTACATGTCGACTGACATAATCATATACTTTTGATACTTAACTTTTAGAGAAGACATTATGGCCCGCGAAATTATTTCAACAGATAAGGCTCCTCAGGCAATCGGTACTTATTCACAGGCAGTAAAGGTCGGCACGACTGTTTATATGTCAGGCCAGATTCCGCTGATCCCTGAAACCATGGAAATGATCGAGGGCAATATTGAAGCCGAAATTCGCCGTGTTTTTGATAATCTGACGGCCGTGGCTGAGGCGGCCGGAGGCAGTCTGAAAGATGTTGCCAAGCTTAATGTATTTCTAACGGACCTGAGTCACTTTCCTATTGTAAACGAAGTCATGGCCGATTATTTTCAGCAGCCATATCCGGCACGTGCGGCCATTGGTGTGGCGCAGCTACCGAAGGATGCCGGCGTGGAAATGGACGCGGTGCTGGAGCTGGACGGTTGAGAGAGCGTTTACAGTTGAACTGTTTTGTCATCCTCCCCTAAACAATGCATTGATTTAGAATCGCTGACTGGCTTAAAAGGAGTCGGGCCGCGCATGGCAGAAAAGCTGGCGCGGTTAAATCTGCATCGCCTGCAGGATGTATTGTTTCACCTGCCGCTTCGTTATGAAGACCGCACAAAGACTGTAGCCATAGGATCGCTGTATCATTCAGCCAGAGTGGTGATAGAAGGTGTTGTTGAGCACTCGGCGATAAGTTTTAGTCGCAGTGGTCGTCAGCGCCGGCGCATGTTAATGGTACACCTGGCCGATACCAGCGGTGCTATCAAACTGCGGTTTTTTAATTTCAGTAAAGCCCAGCAGGAAACCTTATGCAAAGGTTCGCGCCTGCGCTGTTATGGTGAAGCACGACGCGTTAGCAACCACCTTGAAATGATCCACCCTGAATTTACTAAACTCACGGATCAGTCTGCCGTACAGGACGAAAAAACGCTGACACCTGTTTACCCGACAACAGAAGGCGTACATCAGCTGACCTTAAAACACCTTATTGATCAGGTTCTGGCGCTGTTAAACCAGGCTGATAATGATTTGTTAACAGACTATTTGTCCGGTGCTGCAACGACAAAGCTACCTTTTACGCAGTCAATGGATTTAAAAGCCGCGATAAATTTTATCCACAGGCCACCAGCTGATGTCCCGTTAACTGCATTAGAAGAAGGTGTGCACCCGTCACAGCAACGACTGGCTTTTGAGGAACTGCTCGCGCATCAGTTAAGCCTGCAACAGCTGCGGGAAAAAATACAGTCACAAGCGGCAGACGTACTGTCGGATGGCGGCGAGTTGTTACAGTTGTTTTTAAAGCGGCTGCCGTTTGCGCTAACCTCGGCACAGGCTAAAGTTATTGAAGTCGTAAAAAAAGACATCGCGCTGGCCAGACCGATGTTAAGACTGGTGCAAGGTGATGTTGGCTCGGGTAAAACCGTGGTCGCGTTTGCCGCCTGTCTGATGGCGGTAAACGCAGGTCGCCAGGCTGCGGTAATGGCGCCGACAGAAATTCTGGCCGAACAGCATTTTCAAAACTTTAGCGTATGGGCTGATGTGCTGGGTTTAAAAGTGGCCTGGCTGAGCGGAAAAACAAAAGTAAAACAGCGTCGTGAAATGCTCGAAATCATCAGCAATGGCGAGGCCAGTATAGTGGTCGGCACACATGCATTGTTTCAGAACGATGTTGCTTTTCATCACCTGTCAATGGTGGTGATTGATGAACAGCATCGTTTTGGCGTGCACCAGAGACTGGCCTTGAAAAACAAGGGCGTTTCAGCCCATCAGTTAATTATGACAGCGACACCGATTCCAAGAACACTGGCGATGACCGCCTATGGCGATCTGGATGTGTCGGTGATTGATGAGTTGCCGCCCGGCAGAACACCGGTTAAAACCGTGGTCCTGCCTGAAGCCAGAAGACCGGATGTGATCCGCCGCGTGCACGCCGCCATTGCTGAAGGCAGCCAGATCTACTGGGTCTGTACGTTAGTTGAAGAGTCCGAGGTTTTGCAGTGCCAGGCCGCAGAAGAAACTCAGATTTTGTTGCAAGAGCAAATGCCTGAGTTCAGTATTGGACTGGTTCATGGGCGCATGAAAGCGGCCGATAAAGAAGCGGTCATGCAGCAGTTTAAAAACAAAGACATAAATCTGCTGGTGGCGACTACGGTGATCGAAGTGGGGGTAGATGTTCCCAATGCCTCTTTAATGATCATAGAAAATGCAGAACGACTGGGTCTGTCACAGCTGCATCAGTTGCGTGGCCGTGTCGGTCGAGGCTCTGCAGCCAGTAGCTGTGTACTGATGTATAGCAAGCCATTGTCCAGCACGGCAAAGAAAAGACTGGCGGTGATGCGCGAAACGAACAGTGGTTTTGATATCGCAGAAGAAGACCTGAAAATCCGTGGCCCCGGAGAAGTGCTGGGCACAAAGCAGACCGGCATGATGCAGTTTCGCATCGCTGATATTGTTCGTGATGAACAGTTAATTGCGCATGTTCATGCCAGTGCCGAAAATATTATTAAGGACCATTCAGAAATTGTCGAGCCCTTAATCAGGCGCTGGTTATCCGGGTCCGAACAGTACGGCGAAGTCTGATAATACGCCAGCCACTGCGCTGTTTCTTTGTGTGCTGATCAGCTGTTGTTTTGATTATTATGAGTCGGGTAAACAGACGATAATATGTTTTCTTCGGTGAGTTCTTTCACGGCGCTTAGTTTTTTTACCAGTTGCTTGCCGTCGTCGATGGCTTTTTCATACAGATAATTCTCTTCGTCATCGAAAATATTTTCACCATCGGCTTTGGTTTTAAAGTATTGCATCTGGTTTAACAGATTGTTAAGTATGTGTTGGCTAGAACCGATGGTGGCATCAAAGATAACACGCTTTTCTTTTTCCTTTTTTAAAATGGTCATTGTTTGTCTGTCGGCATAAAAGCCAAATGCGATAAATAATATTACGATGCTTAGCCGCATCCAGAGCTCGTTGGTTTCAGAGGGGATAAATTCCAGCTGGCTTTCCTTGAAAATATAAAAGTGAGTGACCGAGTCCAGCAACCAGAGCAGGGCCGATATTATGATAGATTTCAGGGTGTAGTTGAGTTGTCTCATGTAGTGATTCGCATATACCGAGAGTGGTCAGTGGTGTTGATGAGTTATTGTCTGCTGATGTTACTATGGCTGAAGCTTTGAATCCATATTATTTATTTGTGGAAGACTCTGCTGCTGCAGAGTCTTCTGACAAGCCGGCGCAGGAAACTCGAGAACAAGCCGGTAGGCATCCATACTGCGGTTAAAAAAAGAATGTGCCGAGCCCCAGAGGTAGAGGTTAAATATTCGGTAATGCTGCTGCCCCCAGCGATTAATGATGTCATCACGTGCCGCCTCAAGGTTTCTAGCCCATTGTCTGCAGGTCAGGTAGTAACTGTGGCGGTCGTTATCAAGCCTTATTAATTCAAAATTTGTTTTAGAGAGCTGAGATAAAAAGTCATGCAAACAAAAATAACGGTGGTTTCCCGGGAACACGTAACGCGATATAAAGGTTGGTTTAGAATATTTTTCCCGGAAAGAACTGGCGTCCAGGTAAATCTTACCGCCAGGCCTGAGCAATCGCTGGAGCTGCTGCAGAACGGCACGATAGTTCGGCAGGTGCTCCATAACGCCGAGAATAACAATGGCATCATAAGGTTCAGGCGACACATACTGATAAAAATCGACCTGTTTTACCTGGCAGGGCAGTGCAAGTCGCTGTATTAAATCATTGATATAACGCTGCGAATTTTGTGCAAGCGTAAGCGCGGTAACCTTTATGCCTTGTTTGCCGGCGTACTCGACAAATGTACCCCAGCCACCGCCTACGTCGAGCACCCGGTCGCCCGCTTTGAGCTTGCAGCTGTTGACGATGGTCTGCAGTTTCCGTAATTGAGCGGTTTCAAGTGTTTCATCATCATGTTCAAACAGAGCTTGTGAATAACAGCGGCTTGAATCCAGAAAGCTTAGAAAAAATTCAGTATCAAATTCATAGTGGTCGTGTATCGCATGCTTGTTTGTACGCAGCTGACCTGTGAAAAAGGGCCGAATCCGTTGCCAAAAGTGATGCAGCGGATGCAGGTCACGCAAGGACTCGCGGCAATTTATAACAGCCCAGATTTGCCCTTCAATATCCAGGCCACCATTTATATAGGCTTCGGTAAAGCGCAGTTCATCAAACGCTAGAATTGCTGACAGCGCATTATCATCATGAACAGTTAAGATAAACTCAGGTTCGCCGTCGCCGAAGCTTAAAATACGGCCATTTGGCAAACGAACTTTGAAGGCTGTATTGATAGTCCGGTTATGTATGTGCTGTGCCAGAAGGGTTTCGTTTGCATTTTTTTTTGTGTTTAGTAGCGCCATAGCAAACTCCAAAAAATATACTGAGAGAGTAAAAACCCAGTAAAAAAATCCATTAATTATGCTGGCAGAGTTCGTTTCAAGATCTCGGTTGTATCAGCATGACAAGCTTTTTTTCCTGTGATGTTGCAATATCTTTATCATGCTCTTATTGATCTGAATCGTCCAGTGTTTCGCTGAGTTGCAGTATAAGCCCTGTTCTGAGCGGCGGGGAAAGTCATACTTTGTGCCGGTTTTCTACCAATAGCTGGGATCATTTTTGCGATGCTGATCGACACGTTTAACGATAGCGGGTTTATTGTGTATATATTGTCAGACAGGCCGTGAGATTAATGTCAGATAATGCCCGGCTCTTAGTTAAAGCATGGCCCTTTAACAATAGCTTGAGTGGTCTAATTATAAAGACTTGTTATGCGGGATTATTTTTTCTGATGAAAAATAATGCACAACTGGCAGTCTGTCAGTTGTTAATAATTGATGCTGGCATGATGCATGTCAGTCCCGGCCCAGTGTTTGAGTCATATCAATTCATTATCTGCAATTTAAGATTATATATATGGCATAAGTAAATGGGATTTAGCTGATGCATGTAGGGAAAACAAAATCAGTCTGTCATTTAATCTTTTATGTGTTTGTTGTTACAGCAATATCGCATTGCAGCAGTGAAGATAAAGCACAGGCCGCAGCAGTCAATTCGCCAGCCGCCATGCTTCTCGATGAAAAACTCAAACATTACAATCTGTTATACCCTGATATTCAGTTTATAAACTTCTCGGGCGGAGACGAAACAAATGAAGACATGCTGGCTCTGGATTTATTGCTCGGTTATGCGCCGATTAGTCTGGACTACGAACACCCGGCGAAGCTGCGGGAGGACCTGATATATGTCAGCGCCAGCCGTATTTTATTAATGCTGGAAAGCCAGTCGCCTTCAGCTTCTTTGTTCAGGGCCGAGCATGCCTATGAGGGAGCGAAAAATATATGTGTACTGACTATCGATGCCGATGAGGTGGCGGCAGACACAAGCAAAGCGACACAGCATCTTCTGCACCCCGTGCTCTATGAGCAATTAAAGATACCAGAGAAGATGCGTTTGTTAGCCGATGAATACCTGGCTTTTGTTATTGATCATGAGGTTTACCACTGCCTCAGATCGATGTATATAGGCCCACAGTTAATGTCGGATAAAGAGTTGTGGGGTGAATATAATAACTTTCTCGGCGATCAGGGTGCTGATGCTTATGCGTTGTTAATGCATTACAAAACACGAAAGCAAGTGAGCGCATTCCCTGAAAATATCATACGCATGCGCGGCATGTCGTTATACAACGCTGACCCGGATCACCTCACCTACAGCACACTTGAGCAAGTGATAAAACTGCAAACAGAAAAAATAACCAGGCTCGATGATAAAGACATATTCAACATGGCGTATCGAATTAAAAAGAAAACAGCTATTGATTATGATGAATATAAACAGTATCTGGCATCGGCTATTGAGGCAATGAAACGGATTGGCGTCAACGCAAAGCAGGTCGATGAATTGTATGAACAAGTTAAAGACATCAAAGCCGACCCGCTTATGGTCAGGCAACTTGTTTCAAACTCACGCCACTGTCTTGAACAATTAAACGGAATGTAAATTGTCGCGTCAGTTATTAGAGTAGATGCTTGCGGTAAGCGCGAAAAGAAATCAAATCAGGCAGCAATATAAAAAATAAGTTGACTACACCGGTGCAGCAGCTTTAAAAGTAGTAATGCAATGCGGGTCTGTGCATAGGGCCGCAGTGAGTGATGGACAGTAAAAAAATATCCACAAACAGCCTTGCTATGTTAGGCGTGCATTACAAAAGGCCGGTGTTTTATTGTCATCAATCATTCAATGACAGGGCAGTATCGCTTGCTTGGTCAGTTATAGTGTTTTTTATTCAGGTACAAATACATGGCGGCTGCCAGCCCTGCTGAACCATAAATCATGCACATAACCATGATTTGGTAGCGTGCTGCGATCAAAGGTGAGGTACCAGAAAGGATCTGGCCTGTCATCATGCCGGGCAATGACACCAGGCCGACGGCAAGTAAGGCATTGGTTTGTGGAATCATCGCTGCCTTGTAGGCGATGTTTCGTGATTCATAATAACTGTTGTTGCGCTCATGTTCGGCTTCGAAGCGTTCGGCGGCAAGGCTGACACTGGTCATCGAGTTGGCGAAAACCATGCCGGCCAGCGGGATAAAGTAATTGGGGTAATACCACGGATCTAATTGCACAACACCCTGGGTGATCAGCGCAAACGTCAGGCCGCCGCTGAGACCGATCGAAAGCAGTGCGATTTTGTATTGTGTCCAGTTTTTGTGTTTGATGTTATTAAGAGCAATGGAACTGGAGATGATGACCATGATCATGACGATGCCAAGCATTAATAATATGCTGTCTGACTGAAAGATGTAGCTGAGAAAGTAGCCGATTAACAGTAACTGGCCTAACATGCGGCTGACAGCATAAAGGGAATATTTATAGTTGTGTGACCATTTGTAGAGGATAAACACAACCAGGAATACGGGGATAAAGCTTAAGGCCAGCAGTTCCAGCGGAATGGTTTGCAGGCTTGTGACACTGGTCTGGGACATTTTGTAGCTCGGTTATGACATTGCTATCAAATCAATGTGTTTTAGTAGTGTAACGATTCTTCGCTCAATGTATCATGGGAGATATCAACACTCCAACAGAACACGATCAGGTTTATTATGCTCGCAACCTTGCCGTTATTAGAAAAAACAGATTTTCCCGCAATCCAACGCGGGCCTTTAAAAACCCTGCAGGTAAACCTTGGCTATCGCTGCAATCAGCAATGTCTGCACTGCCATGTCGATGCCGGGCCAAACCGCAAGGAAATGATGTCGCATGAAAATATCAACGAGATTATCAAGCTGTTATCGAGCGGGCAGATTGAAACACTGGACTTAACCGGCGGCGCACCCGAACTACACCCTGAGTTCAGGCGGCTGGTTGAACGCGCCAGGGCACTTGACGTGCATGTGATAGACCGCTGTAACTTAACGATTTTGAGTGAACCTGGGCAGCAAAATCTGGCCCAGTTTCTGGCGGCAAACCAGGTCGAAGTAGTTGCCTCTTTGCCCTGTTATACGGCCGATAATGTCGATGGACAGCGCGGTAAAGGTGTGTTTGATGCCAGTATTGAAGGCATCAGGCAGCTCAATCAGCTGGGCTATGCAGATTCCAGTGATCATGTTTTAAATCTGGTATATAACCCGACCGGGGCGTTTTTGCCGCCGTCACAGGTCGGGCTTGAAAGCGATTATAAAAAACAACTGGGTGAGCAGTTTGCTATCAGCTTTAATCATTTATTTACCATTACCAATATGCCGATCAAACGCTTTGGTAGTACACTGATTTCTAAAGGTGAGTTTAATAACTATATGGGCTTGTTGAAAGCCTCTTTTTCGGCAAATAATTTACAGACTGTGATGTGCAGGGATTTAATCAGTATTGACTGGCAGGGCTGGCTGTATGACTGTGATTTTAATCAGATGCTGGAACTGCCGCTATTACTAGGTGGCAAGAAAAAACATATTAGTGAGCTGCTGGTTGAACAACTGCAAAATAATGATATTGTTATTGCTGATCACTGTTATGGCTGTACTGCCGGGCAGGGATCGAGTTGCGGCGGTGCATTAAGTGATTAATTAAGTTATCATTTCGCCGCTTGCGACTGGCATGAGTGTTAACCTGTTTACATGAAAAGAGGGCTGTGTGATGGATGAAGAACTCAAACAAAATTTGAAAAGTCATGATACCTGGTCAAGAATATTGTATATGCTGTTGTTTGTTATTTTATACAGCCTGGCAGAAGTGGTGCTGACGGCTGTTGTTGTATTCCAGCTGATATTAATATTATTAACCGGGCATAAGAATGAGCGCTTGTTAAAACTCGGGCAAAGTTTAAGTACCTATATTTATCAGGTCTTATGTTATTTAACGTTCAACAGTAATCACCAGCCTTATCCGTTTGGAGGCTGGCCAAAAGGCGAAGCCAGAACAAATAACAAAAATTTGTCCCAGGAAGAGAAATAAGCGGCATTATTTAATGATGAATAAAATATTCTGTGCTCATGAATAGCATTATGCTGCATCGTTATGAAATAGCACGCAGTGGCATTACGTTTGGATCGGCACTGGCGATTGCGATATCGTGGTCGCTTAACCAGTCCATTTTCTGGGCTATCATTCATGGCTTATTATCGTGGCTGTATGTCTTATATTATGCTTTGTTTTACTGAACTGAATATCCTGTCTAAAAGTATCGAATAATGACCCGTTACAGACTGCAGCGCTGGCGTAATCGTGCACAAAGTTTTTCTCATGCCATGCCTGCCGATGTGGCTGACTGGCTGTTCGATCCCTCATCATTAACTGCTCGTCTTATCAGGCATTGCACGGGCAGCTTCAGCGTGAAGGTATTATCTCAGGGTTATGCTCAGCCCCGGCTGAGTGAAAGCCGTGTGCTGAAAATGCATCAGCGGGAGACAGCCTTGATCAGGGAGGTGCATCTGCTATGTGATCAGCACCCTGTCGTCTATGCGCGCACGGTGATACCGGTCTCGACATTAACCGGCGCACAAAAACATTTATCTCATCTTGGCAATAAACCACTGGGTGCTGTTTTGTTTTCGGACCAGAGCATGCAAAGAGAGGAGATGCAGATAGCCTGTTTAAAAGCCCGCCAGGTTAAGCTGCTAACAGCGGATGAGATCGATGTCTGGGGACGGCGTTCGGTATTTAAACTCAGTGCAAAACCATTGCTGGTGAGCGAGTATTTTCTGCCGGAATTGTTTGAGGTATCTAAATAAGCGTTAGCGGGAATTCTGCCCCCGCTAGCGCAAACGATAGGCGACTGAGCATAAACGCCTTATTTTTTGGCAGTTGCCGGTTTGTCTTTGCCAATGATGCGTACTGTCTTTATAACAACCTGCTCTTTTGGTGCATCACTGCGAAAAGGCCCGCCTGAACCGGTACTGACCTGGTTAATCGCATCGACAACGTTAAAGCCTTTGGTGACTTTTCCAAAAACAGCGTAACCCCAGCCATTGCCGGATTCACGGCTAAAATTTAAAAAACCATTGTCTTTGGTGTTGATAAAAAACTGTGAAGTGGCCGAATGCGGGTTGCCAGTTCTGGCCATAGCAATGCTGTATTTATGGTTTTTAAGGCCGTTATTGGCTTCGTTTTTTATCGCAGTATTAGTGGTTTTACGCTGATAAGCCGTGGTAAAGCCGCCTCCCTGAATCATGAAGTCTTTTATCACACGGTGAAACAAGGTGCCGTTATAAAAACCGGAGACGGCATAAGCCAGAAAATTTTGCACAGAAACAGGTGCTTTCTGGTCATCGAGTTCGAGAGTGATGTCACCGGCGGTGGTTTCAATGATGACGCTTTCTTTTGCCTGTAATGCGAGGCTCATGCTGCTTAATAATGAGATAAAGATAAATGTCTGCAGATATTTCACGGTTATGTTTCCTTATTTTAACGGGCTCAAATTTATCATCGCAGTATTCATTTAGTCTGTAATGCTGTCAAGCGCAAAACAGGGCCGTTTATTAGTGATGCCATTAATGCCTGTTATTCTGTAAAATGCAGCAATAGCTTTGGAGTAAAGCGATGGCAGAGAATATCTATCACTATTTAAAATTCCCGATTAATCGCTGGAAGCACTTATATTCGCTGGAACAGGCGATATTGCATGCCAGTGATGATACGGGCCGGCATTTGCTGATTGAAGGCGCATGCCCGGCGGTAGAGTCGCTGGCCAATCAGCCGCTGAAGTTTGAACTGAGGCTGATCAATGTCAGTCAATACCCGCAGTACCGCAAGTTACATGGCGGCCAGCTGGTACTGGCGACACTGTTGTATGATGCGGCGAGTCAGTGCCTGAAGGGCGAAATGATGGTCGATAGCCAGGTCTTTGACGAGTTAAGAAGCAATATTGTTGAATATTCTGCCATCGACGGCATATTCATTGAAGCCACACTGGGCTTGCGCTTGGCCAGTGAAAAAGCACTGTCCGATGCTGACAAAGTGGAAATGATTTCATTCCAGTACGCCATGCGTAGCTGAGACCTTTAAAATAATTCGTTTAGTCGATAAACAATAACAGAGATATATGAAGATGAACTGGTGGGGCAAATTAATGGGGGCTTCGTTTGGCTATATGCTGGGCGGGCCACTGGGAGTGATCCTGGGTATAGCCTTGGGGCATCAGCTGGATAAAGCCTTTGGCAATATCATGCTCGACCCTAATTTTGGCAGCGGCAAGGTTGAACGGGTTCAGCAGGCTTTTTTTACCGCGACGTTTTCTGTCATGGGCCATCTGGCCAAGGCCGATGGCCGTGTTAGCAGTGATGAAATTGCACTGGCACGCCATGTGATGGCACAGATGCAGCTTGATGAGCAGCAAAAACAGGTTGCCATTAATCTGTTCAACGAAGGCAAACAGGCCGATTTCGAGCTGGATGCAGCATTGAAACAATTCAGGGTTGAATGCCATCGCCGGCATAACCTGATTCACATGTTCCTTGAAATCCTGATTTCAACCGCGATTGCAGATGGTGAAATCGATGAGACAGAGCATCAGTTGTTAGTGCATATCAGCGCTGTAATGGGTGTCTCCGCGGGGGCCTTCGAGCAGTTATTGCGCATGGTCGGTGCACAACAGGCTTATCAGCAGCAGGGCCATTCGCCGGTTAACCGGCTGCAGGAAGCATATGACATTCTGGGCGTGGAAAAAGCAGCCAGCGACGCAGAGATTAAAAAAGCCTACCGTCGATTAATGAACCAGCATCACCCGGACAAACTGGTGGCAAAAGGTTTACCGGAAGAAATGATGAAAATTGCGACTGAAAAAACCCAGGAAATAAAACAGGCTTACGAGCACATTAAAGAAAGTCGAAAGTAAGTCGGAAGTTGTTGTGACAAATATCGTTTACATTGGCTCGGCGGGTGTGCTCTCAGTTATCCCACTGCGAGTCTTATTGCAGCAAGGGATTCGGATTAAAGCCATCGCGATGATGGCCGAGACCCGGCACAGGCTTGAAAGCCAGCCGGCTTCATTAGCAGATATTAAAGTCGGCGATGATGAATCGCTGAGTGCCTCGGCATCCCTGTTACAGATTGCTGACAAATACCAGATCCCGGTGATAGCGTTACCAGAGCAACTGGAGCAGTCGGTTGCGCTGTTCAAGGCCGTTAACACAGAGCTGATCCTAATGTCGTGTTTTTCAAGAAAACTGCCGGCAGCCATTTTTAATTTACCTGCCAGGGGCTGTTTTAATATGCACCCGTCGCTACTGCCGGCCTACAGGGGGCCCAGCCCTGTGCACTGGCAATGCGCGCATAAAGTCACAGAAAGCGGGGTCACAGTGCACAAGGTGAACGCTGGCATTGACCAGGGGGAAATAGCGGTGCAAAAGAAGATTAAAACCCGTCTTTGTGTCAACAAAGTTGAACTGGCTTATAAGCTGGCGCTGCTGGGAGGAGAGGCTTTTGTTGAATTGCTGGCCAAAATCGAAAGCGATAGCCTGTGCCTGCAGGCGCAGGCTGAAGCCGAAGCCAGCTATTATGGCTTTCCAGAGTAAGCGTTTATGCCCGCTTTGCTAAAGCCTTATTACTTACAGCTACTGTGCCTATCGCTGGACGATATCTTATATAATAAAGCCGTATTTTCAAAAGACACGAGTCGATGAATTCAGTTAAGCAAGCCCCTTCTCAATATCAGCTGGTAAAAACACTGCTGCAGGAAAAACTCGACAATGGCACGACACGCTGCCATTTATGCCCGTGGCGCTGCAAAATAGGCCATGGACAGCGTGGCTTTTGCCAGGCGCATGTGAATCGTGACGGCACCCTGTATAACCTCAGTTACGGTATTTTGTCTTCCATCGATGTCACCGCTATCGAAGACAAGCCGGTAAAACACTTTCGTCCCGGCACTAAAGTCTTATCAGTCGGCAGTTATGGCTGCAGTTTTCGCTGTGATGGTTGTCATAACCTGGAAATCTCCTGGGGCACGGCAACGCTGGATGAGCTGGCAAAAGGGCAGTCGACAGCTGCCTATGCAACGCCTGCTGAGTTAGTTGAAGCCGCGCAAAGACAGCAGGTGCAGGGCATCGCTTTCACCTATTCGGAACCGGCGGTGTGGCTGGAATATATTATCGACGTCTCAAAGCTGGCCCACGAGGCAGGTTTGTACACGGTTTATGTGTCAAACAGTTTTGTCACCGATGAAGCGCTGGAAGCGGTCGCCCCGCATATTGATGTGCTTTGTTCGGATATAAAAAGCATGAGTGATGCGTTTTATAAAGATATCTGCGCGACTTCATCGGTCGATCAGGTATTGCAGTCTATTAAACGCTCACAGGATCTGGGCATTCATGTTGAAACCCGTACCAATGTGATTCCGGGCAAAAACGACAGCGAAGAGGAACTCTATAAAATAGCCTGCTGGATCAGAGACAATCTGGGTGCCGATAGTCCCTGGCATATCACCCGTTTTTTCCCGGCGTATAAACTCAGCCATATTCCGGCAACACCGTCAGCGTCGCTGTGGATGGGCCATGCAGCCGCGCAGCGGGCAGGCTTAAAAAACATTTATGTGTATGATGATAAAGGTTGTGACTGCGCAGAGGAAAACATGCCAATTGAGGTGTTTTTGACAGGCAGCCAGGAAGACGTGCACGCCGTGAAGAAATGTGCGGCCAGTTGTTGCGGTGATGATGGCATATTGCTGAAAAAGTTTGAATAATTAGGTACAATCGGCAGAGTTTATTAACTCCCAGGACATAATTGAGGTTTTTTACTAATGGCTAGAATGATTGAATGTGTTGTTTTGAAAACACAGGCAGAAGGCATGGAAGAGGTGCCTCACCCCGGTGAGCTGGGAATTCGCATCTATGAGAATGTTTCTGCTGAGGGCTGGAAACAGTGGCTGGAACGTTTATCTGCGATTATCAATGAAAACAGTTTAAATACGGCTGACCCGCGTTCGTTGCAGTTAATAGAAGAGCACATGCTGGGCTTCTTTTTTAATGAAAACGATAAAGGTGGCACGCCGGATGGTTTTTCAGCCGCACCTAAAAGTAAAAAATAACAGCATCAACACGCTGATATAAAAAAACCGGCATCTGCCGGTTTTTTTATTAGCTATTATTTCTTAGCACTTCCCTGGCGGCCCAGTTTGCAAATTCCTGCCGGCTACAGCTGTTGCTTTTGCCATGATGAGCGCCTTCAGAGCAGCGGTAAATAATTAAATCATTCTCAGCCGTCGGGTCGCTGGCTTCATCAATTACCTGTCGCACCGACCAGGATTTACCGTGTTTGCCATTGGTGTAGTAATGCCCCAGTTTAATTTGATCCGGCCTCAGGCGGTCTGCTTCGGCGTGCTCCAGCGATAACAAAAATAAACGGTTGAGGTCTTCGGTGGTGACATCAATCACCAGATCCATGTCTTGTTTAGCCTGTTCTATGTGCTGTTGCTGTAATGGAGAGCGTTTGTTATCTGCCGGCTGATCTTGGTTTTCAATAAAACGCATCATGCAAACGGGGTAACGTCGCCAGGGGAAAAAACTGTTGAACAACAAGGCGATAAAGAAAATAGCCAGCACATTAATGTAAATCGGGTTCAACACATACAGAAAACCCAGATCATGAATTGCCGGCCCACCAATAACAGCGGCTAAAGCGGTGGCACCGCCAGGCGGGTGAATGCAATTTAAAATGTGCATCGCGCCGATAGCAAGGCCGACAGCAAGCCCGGCGGCTATAAAAGGGTCTGCAATCAGCATATAACAACTGACACCGACGACAGCCGACACCAGATGACCTGCAAATAAGGCCCAGGGTTGAGACAAGGCGCCGTGCGGTACAGCAAATAATAACACTGCAGAAGCGCCCATTGAAGGCACGATAATAGCGGCTCCCTGATGGCCGGTGGTATGATAGCTGATAAAGTAAGTGATAGAGATGCCCAGCACACCGCCAAGACTGGCGATGAGTTTTTCAGTATGGCTGCTGCTGGCGCGTTGAATGCCAATAAAACGCTTAAGTTTCTCAATCATAATTCAGTTTTAATGTTTATTGATACACAGTGTATGTTATTTAAGATGTATGTAAAATGAAATAATTTAAACTTCAAAGTGTATTGCTGCTTAAAATAGAGTGATATTTAAGTCAAAACAAATAAAAAACGCTCGCAGTTAATTAATGCAGTTAAAACAGGCAGGCTGTGAAATGCTTACTTTTTAATATAAATTAAGAAAAATATGCAAATGAATAGCGACTCTGATTCACACAAAGCCATGCCTGCCGGACAATTACAGGCAGAAAGAATACGTGTTTTATATAAGCAGATACCATCGGTGCTTATCGGTAACCTGTTCATTGCACTGTTGCTGACAGGTTTTCTTTATACCTATACACAAGATGACACGAGCCTGTACTGGCTGCTTGTTGTCGTTATTGTATCTGTGATTCGTTATATGTTGCTGCAACAATATAACCGGCATTCCAGGCATGAAGAAAATGTTATTTGGTGGGGCTGGATTTTTGCAATAACAGCCTTTATATCGGGTTGTACATGGGGTGCAACTTCAATACTGTTTTTAGATACTGATAGTTTGGTTGTTATGATGTTTTTACTGATGACCCTGACCGGCATAACGGTCGGCTCATCCGCCTCGTTATCAATCTATGCGCGATCCTATTATGCTTTTGCTATTCCGACTATTTTGCCTTTTGCATATGTCCTGGGTTCAACCGGTGAATCTGTCTTTATTGTGCTGGGTCTTATGCTCAGCGTTTTTCTTGGTCTGCAGCTTGTAGTTGCAAAAAAAAATCAAAACACGCTTGATGAATCTATTGTTGTACGCAATGAAAATACCGGATTAATTAAACAGCTAAAAATAAAAAAAGAGAAAGCGGAATTTTCAAGCTCAGCTAAAACACGGTTTTTAGCGGCTGCGAGTCATGACCTGAGGCAGCCTCTGCATACTATGAGTTTGTTGCTGAGTGTTCTTGAAGAGTCCGGCTCAAGTAATGAGCAGTCTGAAGTAATATATAAAATAAAAAAAACATCCGCGTCTTTAGAAGGTATTCTGGAGTCTCTGCTAAACATTTCAAAACTGGATGCAGGTGTTATTAGCGTAAACATAAAGCCCTTTAGAATACAGGGGCTGTTTGATGTGCTGGAAAATGAATTTAAATCTATCGCTAACGAGAAACATTTGTCAATCCATTTTGTACGCTCTTCTTTAGCACTAAATAGTGATATTCAAATGATAGAAAGGATATTGCGGAACCTGATATCGAATGCTATTCGCTATACTGAAAGCGGAAAAGTATTAGTCGGCTGCAGGCGAACTGAGAAAACAGTATGTGTAAGTGTATACGATAGCGGTATTGGGATTGATGAAAATAAAAATGAAATTATATTTGAAGAATTTCAACAACTTGATAATCATTCGCGTGATCGTGCAAAAGGCCTCGGGCTAGGACTTTCAATAGTCCGGCGCCTGACCGATTTGCTGGATATCAGGTTGATGCTAAAATCAACAGCTGATAAAGGCTCAGAGTTTACTATTGAATGTCCGCGGGCAGTGATGGAAATGCCCGATTCAAAAACAACACCGCTGCCCGTTTATGAAAAACTGGCAGGAAAAACCATTGTCATCATCGAAGATGAAGAAGAAATAAAGCAGGCTCTTAACATGCTTTTGAGCGGCTGGGGGTGCCGGGTGCTGGAGCTATCTTCAGTTCAAGATGTAAAAGAAAATTTATCACCTTTTGATAAAGTGGATATGATTCTGGCGGATTTCAGACTGGCAAATCATGAAACAGGAGTGGATGTTATCACGGCGTTACATGATTATTATAAAGATACGAATATCCCTGCTGTTATCATTACAGGTGATACGGCACCTGAGCGTATTAAGCAAGTCAAGGCAAGTGGTTTTCATATTATGCATAAACCTGTGGCAGGTGGTAAATTGCGGGCCGTGTTAAATTCTATATTATTATCCAAGTAAGTGTTTGTTACAGTTAAACGGATACCAGTCCAATTTGTAATGCTATCCTTGCTGCACGCGTGCGATTGGAAACCTTGAAGGCTTTTAAAATCGCCGCAATATGGACCCGAACAGTAGCTTCAGCCATGCCCAGAGAGATACTAATTTCTTTATTTGAAAGTCCGTGAGCTAATTTTTTCAGCACTTCGAGCTGGCGCGGCGTTAATTTAATATCACTTTTTGATATTTGAAATGCTTCAGTGTTATCGGTTTGATTGCTAATACGTGCGAGAATTTCAGGAGGTATATATATGCCGCCAGAGAGTACAAGTTTGAGCGAACTAATTAATACTTCTGCTTTTGTCGATTTTGGAATATAACCCTGGGCGCCAGAGTCTAATATCTGCTGGACTTTGTTGCCATCATCATTGCTTGAAATAACAACCACAGGTGTAAAGGGTAATGTTGAACGCAGCGCTTTTAGTGCATCGGTATCGCTCAGGCCTGGCAAGTCAAGGTCTAACAGGATGAGGTCAAGGTCCTGATGTTCACTGATAACGGCTAATGCATCTTCATAGCTACTGCTTTCAAATACCTGAATGTTATCATCAAGTTTTGACAGCACGTAACGCATACCGTCTCTGAAAAGTTCATGATCATCAATCAGTAGTACTTTCAATTGCAGTTCATCCGGTGTTAACAACTGGTTATAGAGTGTAAAGACATAATGTCTGTATATCTAGTTAAATTTATCTAGTTGTTTTGGTCAATACTATTCTTAACTGATAACGACGATACTTATATGACAATAAATCGGGCTGCTAGTGCCTCATCAAAATCCGATAAAAACACATAGTAATTTAAATATAATTAAAGTAGGTATCTAAAATGATCAATATATTTCTTCGTGGTTTAGTCATGGCAGCTTTGGGTGTTGTGATGGGCTGTGCGTCAGAATCAACGGGTGGTGGTTCGGTGACACTGAATGCAACAACGACATCATCTTCTTCTGTCGCATTAACGGGTAGTTATGATACGGCTTGTTATATTCAAAACGGCTCAGGCTTTAAAGAGAATGTGGCATTTAGTGGCGATAGCTGGACATACACTACCAGTACATATAGCGGCACTACGTGTTCCGGCACTTCAACCGATGTTGAGATTATTGCGACGATGTCTGTCGTCGCGGATCAGCAGATTGCCGGCTGGGTTAACGGTAATGGCGATACTGTCACAGCACCGGCGGGTACTCAGGGTGCAAGTTTTACAGCACTGAATCTGACAGTTAGCAGCAGTGAGGATGCGGCAACCCCAGTCGGACTAACTGTTGGTATGGGTTATGTTATTGATGATAGTAATGCTACAGGTTTAACTTTCTACCGGATGGATGATGTAGTGAACAGTATTGCGACGATTGCCGATCCGTTTACAGATATCCCAGTCGCCGCTGTTCAGCCATTGATGGTGACAACAGCTAGCGGTGGTACGGTTGCCTTAGAAGGTACGTTTATTAATGCTTGTTATGGCTCAGATTATGATAACGATACGATTGTGGACGGTAATATCGATACATGGGTCATCAGTGGTAATACAATAACAGCGGAATCAGTTTATTACCCTTCCGATACGACCTGTTCGGGTAACCCTGTGATTATTGAAAATATTATTGGTGATTTAAGCTCAGGCAGTGATGCTAACCTTACGGCCTGGGTTGATGGGTTTGCTAACCCTGCTTCGGCACCCGCATCTGCAGGCAACCTGTCGCTCTCATTACCTGCTAACCCCCCCTACACAACAGTCACGATAGAAATTACAAGCATTAATGGTGCGGTGCCCTCATCACCAGTAAGCATTCCGTTCTCGTTTGTGGTTGATGACAGTCATACTAATGGACTGACGATTTATCAGACAAATTTTGATTCGGTAGCAGGTCAGGCCAGTGTGGATGACTTTAGAAAAAATTATTAACAGTTAAAATAAAACGCAAGGAGCGTTTGATTGCGGCTCTTTGCGGTGTCTTAAACCACTGGTTTGAGTAGTTTTGCAGATGGCCTTTTTGCTTTAGAGTAAAGCAGATAAAGTGATGAATAAAGGCGTTAATGATGCAACAGATTGTTATGAGAGTGTTGATGGTGTCGGCTCTGGCGGTGTTACTGGGCTGTGAGGCAGAGGTATCTGTCAATGACAATAGCGGTGGCAGTGCTGGTAATACAGTATCCGGTTTAACCGTGACCACCGCAACAGGTGGTTCAGTATTATTGCAGGGAGCATTTAAAACACCTTGTGCCGTACACGATCTGAATGCAGATGGTGTTGACGACAGTATCAACGCGACCTTTGAAATAACAGGCTTTACAGCCACATCTTATCGCAGTGAATATTACTCTGACAGCAGTTGTTCGACAGCAAATGAGACGATAGTCTACAGCTCTGATATGAGCCTAACAGCTGGCGCTGATGCGGTTGTCACCGTATGGACGGATGATACATCTTATATGAATGTGGTTTCACCACCGGCCTCGGCTGCAGACGCAAATATTTTATTGCCACAGGCGTCGAGCTTTACCATCCTCACTGCTGTCGTTACCCAAAGCACGAACCCGTCTGATATTGGCGTGACTGTTGATATTGGCTTTGTTGTTGATGACAGTCATGCCGCTGGCCTGAAAACCTATTCTGCGTTTTTTGACGGTGTACAGGGTGCGGTGTATGTTGACGACTACCGTACAAATTATTAATTGATAGGCTGATACAACACCTGTATCGGTGTTGTATCAGGTATTGTCTTTCCATTTCTATCATCATTTTAGAAACCTTTGGCGCAGCATCCGCAATTATAAATACGCCATTATCAAAACGCTTGTGCTCACTAAAGGGCTAATTAAAAAGAGTGTTTTTAAATGTTAGCTGTTTTTTTAAAACGAATAATTTTATTGGCAATTTTTCTAATATCAGCCTGTCAGAGTGAGTTCCCTGGCAACAGCAGTGCGGCACCGTTAAAGGTGATCACGGCCAGCTCTGGTTCGGCCGTGTTAGAGGGGGTGTTTAAGTCACCCTGCCTGACGCTTGATGTCAATAGCGACGGTGTTGATGATGCTGTGATGCATTTTTTTTCAGTCAGCGGTCGAGTTATCACAAACTATACTCAGTATTATTATTCATCGTCAAACTGTGACGGAACGGCAGTTGTCATCAACCGTTGTCAGCTGAATATCGCCTCAACCACTGATGCCATGCTCACCACATGGGTGGATAAGACAGGCCGCCCGGCAGCACCGCCTGCAACGGCGGCAGATGAAAATGTTTTATTGCCACAGAGGCCTGCTTATACTTCAATCACCGCTGAAGTGATGCAGAGTGAGTTCAAAGCTCAGATTGGGCTGGCCGTGCCATATGGTTTTGTGGTTGATAACAGCCGTAGCGATGGTTTGAAGATTTACATGACGACGTATAATTTTGTCGAAGGTCAGGCGGGTATAGAGGCTTTCCATACTAGTTATTAATGGATAATAACCTTAAAGTCCTTTACGTTATTTTCCATATCGGGTTGATAACAAATGTTAACTTATCGTGCGCCGCTCTTAATGCTTTCTCCGTCTGCTCCGCGGTATCGGCTTCTGCAAAAATAAAGCCCAGATAACTAGATGACTCGGGCAGGCATTCAACTTCATTGCCCGGCGGAATGTCGATGCTAATAGCGGTAATGTGTTCCACCTTTTGCGCTTCTGAAAGGCCTTCTGTTCTTTTTAAAATACCGGCTTTGGGTACGGGTATCATTAACACGCCAGAGCTTTTAGTCTGTGGCTCGGGTTTGATCGGCTGATTGATGGCGTAGCTGATAACCAGTTCTTCAAGACTGTAATCAGCCGAGGGTTTTAAACTCCGGGCACAGTCGCCACCGATGGTGCGCGCCGCGACTTCAAGCACCCAGGGTTTAGCGTTGCTATCAATGCGTAATTCGGCATGGATTGGTCCTGTGGTCAAGCCGAGGGCCTGGCAAGATTTCATAATCTGTTGCTGACAGGCCAGCAAGGTTTCAGGCTTTTGCCGTGACGGAGTGATGTAGTAGGTTTCTTCGAAGTAAGGGCCTTCGAGTGGCTCGGGCTTGTCAAACACGGCAAGCGTGATCAGCTGGTTATGGTGTAATAGCGCTTCAAAGGCAATTTCGACACCGTCTATATAGTGTTCGAGCAGCAAATGCTGCCTGGCCTGATCGTCTTCGGAATGCTCAATAATGGGTATTATTCTAATGATCGCCTGCTGTAACTCATCCTGGTTATTGACGCGGATGACGCCACGACTGGCAGATAAGTTTAATGGCTTGATAACCAGCGGATAGGGAAACGCTGCAAAGCGACTGTGGTCTTCTTGGGTATGAATTGTGCGGTGCCACGGTACATTAACAGCGGCCTTTTGCAGGGCTGCTCTGGCCAGGTCTTTACGCCGGGTAAGGCGAGCGGCTGCAGCCGGGTTGTGTGGCAGGTTTAATTTGGCAGCCACTTTTGAGGCCAGCTCTACTGTCGCATCATCGGTGCCTAAAACACCGACAAAGGGGCTTTTCTGCTCTAAGCCCGTCCGGGCAAGATCAAGCAGTGTTTTCAAGGCCTGCTCGGGTTTGCCAAGGTCAATGTGAATGCCTTCAACAGCGCGGGGTAAAATACCGTGTTCCGTGGTCGACGCGATCAGTGGCGTGAGCTTAAAAGTGGCAGCGGCTTTGAGATAAGGGGCGAGGCGGTAACTGCCCGGCGGCGCGATGATCAGCAGCCGCCGGGCTTTCTGGCTATTCAAAAACGGGGGCTTGACGCTTAGTTACGCGCAGCCACCGCCACCGCCACCAGCACCACCGCATCCACCGCAGGCACCCGAGCCGCCGGTTGATGCAAAGACGTTTTTAAAAACGAAACTGCTGTTTAGGCCTTCAGTTTTGTAATCGATTTCAACACCGGCCAGGTATGACAGTGCGACAGAGTCAACAAACACCTTCAAGTCATCCATTTGCAGTACGCTATCAAAAGCGGTGGCACCTTCTGCATAGGTCATACCGTAGGTCATGCCGCTGCAACCGCCGCCAGAAACAAAGATGCGGATGCCTTCAGCGCTGGGTTCACCTTTGATGATTTCAAGCAGTTGTTCCTGAGCACTCGGTGAGACATTGACTTCAGCGTGTGTTAATTCGGTTTTAAATTGTGCGGACATGAGGTTTCTCCACTAATGTTGTTCGGCTATAGGCAAGATTTTAGCACTTTGTTAAAGCTTTCGATACGTTAAAAATAACAGGGTTATTGCCAGTTTAATAGCATAACGGCCGAGTTAATATGAACGCACAGGCATCTGAGTGGTCTTTCTTAGTATTGAATATAAATTGATACTGAATCTGGGTATCCCACTGAGGCTTTTATGAAAAACACACGACTAATTATCTTCTTTGCAGGTCTGGGCCTGCTATCCTCTATTTCTGGTGTCAGGGCGGATACAGCGGTACTGGCAGGCGGCTGTTTCTGGTGCATGGAATCAGATTTTGAAAAGCTGGAAGGGGTTTCAACGGTGATATCCGGTTTCACAGGTGGCGAGATTGAAAACCCGACATACCGGGGTAATCATGCCGGTCACTATGAGGCAGTTAAAATAACATACGATGCCAACAAAGTAAGTTATCAACAAATACTGAAGCATTACTGGCGCAATATTGACCCGTTCGATGCAAAGGGGCAGTTCTGTGATAAGGGCCATAGTTATTTAAGCGCCATTTTTGTCGCCAATGAAACTGAAAAAAAACTGGCTGAGGCATCTCGTGAAAAAGTTATGGCACAGTTTCCCGATAAAACGGTGGTGACACCGGTTTTAGCCGCCTCTACCTTTTATCCAATAAAAGGCGATGAGAGTTACCATCAGGATTATTATAAAAATAATCCGGTTCGTTATAAATATTACCGCTGGGGCTGCGGTCGAGATCAGCGCCTGAAAGAGATATGGGGTGAAAAAGCCGAACATTAATAAAACAGAGAAGCTTAGCAAGCCACAAATTATCAGAAATCAATTCTAATCGCTGCGTTTATTGTATAGTCTGTGAGAGGCAGATGAAGCGAGGTGGGTTGTGGAGCAAGATCAGATTGAGAAAATGGTGCTGGCCTGTATTGATACTGCAAAAGCCATGTTAGATGAGTATCAAATGGTGATCCCTTTTGGATTACGGGCCTTCAGTGATACGGAAGACATGAAAATGAATTGTCCGGCAGAAAAAAATCCAGATGCCGGCTGGCAAGAACAAATAGAAACCGTCGTTTCTGAACTAAAAAACCACCTGCAAACAGAAGCGGTTTCGGCAACAGCACTGGTCACCGAGTTACAGTCAGAGGGTGAGAGGGGCATTGGCCTGCAAATTGAAACAGCCGCATCATCGGTATTATTTGTTTATCCCTGTAAAAAAGAAAATGAAGAATGGCTGATCGATGAGCCTGTAAAAACGGATCAGCTGCTGGCTAGCGTATTTGAAAACTGATTAAAAGATGCAAGAAACCTCATTAGCACAACAAGGTTATCAACATTATTACGAGATGTTGTCGGATAAGGTGCGCATGCAAGCCTATCACGATGCAATATTCAAAACAGTAAAGCCCGGTGATGTGGTGGTTGATCTTGGTGCCGGTACAGGCCTGTTAGCTATCTGGGCTATCCAGGCCGGTGCCTCAAAAGTCTATGCGATTGAAAAAACCAGCGCGATTGAACTGGCAAAAGAAATTGCAAGAGAAAACCAGTGTCTGGATAAAATAGAATTTATTAATAAAAACTCGATGCAAGTAGTGTTGCCGCAACGAGCCAATGTGCTGATTTCGGAAACGCTCGGAAGTTTTGCTGTTGATGAAAATACATTGCAGTTTACTATAGATGCCAGAAAACGTTTTTTACTAGATGATGGCGTGATGCTGCCGAAGTCTCTGGCAGTATTTGTAGCACCGGTTGAAGACAAAGCTGCCTATCACAAACTCGATTTCTGGCGACAAATACAGGGTGTTAATTTCGACCCTGCCTTTGATCTGTTCGCAAAAAAAATCATGGTTGAAGCGGTTGATGCCAAAGGCCTGTTATCAGAACCGGTGTTATTCGCGAGCATCAATTTAGAAACCATTGAGCAACCGGCGTTCAAAGCACGTCAATATATTCAGCTGACAAGGCCGGGCCGGATACACGGCGTGGCAGGCTGGTTTAAAGTCGTTTTGTGTGACGGTATTGAAATCAATACCGCACCAGAAAATGCACTGACACACTGGAAACAGGCATTTTTCCCCTTTAAAGAAGCGATTGAAATAATCAAAGGCGACATGCTGGACTGGTCAGTCAGTATCGCTGCAAAAGAAAAAGACAGTGACGATACCACTATTGAATATAATTACCGTTGTACACAGTTAAAAAATGAAGAGGCCGTGTCGTCAAATAATACCGCCGCTGCTCGAAATGATCCCTGTCCCTGTGGTAGCGGTAAAAAATATAAGAAATGCTGCATGCTTTGACTGCTGTGGCAACACAATTGAGCGTGTGTGTATTGGCTAGCGTAACTGATGATGAAAACCCTGGTTTTTTATCTCAGGCTGGATGTATGTAAACAACAAATCAGCTTGTTCAGGGCGCTGTACTGTAAAACTATCGTTGTCGTCTAGCTAATCTTTTTTTTCCGTTCAACGGCCCAGACCGCGGCTTCAACCCGGCTGCGAAGGTGCAGTTTTTTTAACAGGTTTTTGACGTGTACCTTAACGGTGGTTTCTACAATATCGAGCTTTCTGGCGATTTCTTTATTGCTTTTTCCTTTCGAGATATGACGTAATATTTCTTCTTCACGAGTAGTAAGTGCTGCTTTTTCACGGTTTTGATTTTGCGATTCCTGGTGCAGGCCGCGTACCATCAATTCGGATACTTTTGGACTTAAGACCACATGACCTTCGATCACCTGGTGTAAGCGTTCGAGCATGTCCTCAGGCTCCATGTCTTTTAGCAGATAGCCGTCGGCGCCGGCACGAAGAGTGGCGACAATGTTTTTTTCGTTGTCAGACACGGTCAGTATAATGACCCGGCTTTTTATATCGGCAGCTTTAAGTGCCAGCAGCGTTTCGAGCCCGTTCATATTTTCCATATTAAAATCAAGCAGGATAATGTCAGGTTGTAACTGTGCGGCAATGTCGATACCAGTTTTGCCGTTATCGGCCTCAGCGACGACAGCAAAACTGTCGTCCATTGATACCAGATCCTTTATGCCGCGGCGTAGCAATGGGTGGTCGTCTATTACCAGTATTGAATACAATATCTTTGTCCCTGTTATGAAGTCAATGCATGGGCCGTTGTGTTGATGCTGGGAGTGAAGCTTAATAAAACATGAGTGCCAGCACTGTCATTGTCTTTTATTACAAAACTACCATTGAGCGTTTTGCAGCGTTCTTTCATTATATTCAAACCGTAATGATGAGTTTTTGATATGGATTCATTAATGCCTGTTCCGTTGTCTTTAATTGAAATTTCAATATCGCCTTTGGCATTATATTTTATGCAGACGCAGGCATTACTTGCCTGTGCGTGTTGTACGACGTTAGAGAGGGCTTCACGTATCAGGTGCAGGATGTGAATTTCTTCATTTGGGGTCAGTGTATAAAAGCTGATCTGGTTGTCGAATACAATATCAGTATCACTGCGGTCATTGAACTCAAGTATTGTTTTGGCCAGAGCATGATCGAAATCCTTGCCATCAATTTTAAGGCGGAAGGTGGTCAGCAGTTCCCTTAGTTCACGGTATGCACTGTTGAGGCCCAGGCGCAAGTCACTGATGATCAGGGTTTCTTCTGAGCCTGAGTCTTTTGTCAGCGCGTATAAACGGCTTAATTGGATTTTCATATAGGTTAAGGACTGGGCGAGTGAGTCGTGCAGTTCACGGGCGATTGCGCCGCGTTCTTCTATTAGCACCAGGCGGCGTGATTCGATGCTTTGATGTGATAATTTGATCGCGATACCAATGTGGCTGGCGATGGTTTCAAGTAATTGCTGTTGCCAGTCTTCAAGTTTTTGACTGTCGTCAGGCTGGATAATCAGTTTGCCATATTGTTGAGTCTTGTCACTGATGGGCAGAGATATAGTTTGGATATTGCTGTTGTTATCAGCTGGCTGGCTGGCATCAGCTAAAAGGGTTGAGGCGAGCAGTCTGGCTTTTTTTTCATCTGGCTTAGTAAGGTAAATTGCGCCACGACCTATTTTTGCGATGTGCTGGATGTCGTGCAATATGCTTGCGTAGGTGCTGTGCGGAAACTCGGCCTGATTAAGCCGGTTGACAGTGCGATAGAGTAGCTGAAGTGACTGATTGCTCTGCTCCAGATCGGCTGTTTTTTGTTTTATTCTGTCTTCCAGATGATTGTAAACTTTTGATAAATCGTCGGCCATGGCGTTAAAGGCTAAGCCCAGTCTGCCCAGTTCATCTTTACCTGTGTAATTAATATGAAATGAAAAGTCCCGCTGACTGACACGCTCAGCTCCGGTTAAAAGCTGTTTAAGAGGGGTGTGAATCCGGCGATAGATAAGTCTTAGTGCAATGATTGTCAGCAAGGTAGTTAAGGTTAAGGCTATAAATTGCAATCTGCGAAGTTCTTGTATTTTTGTTTCGGCATTTTCTTCAAGTAATGAAACCAGCTTGTCGATATCGGTTACAAAATCTGAGACAACCGACAGGTACCGGTTTCGAAGGTTTTTGACTGTGTCCTGAGCAAGAGACGTATCAGGGCCGATGTTGCCCTCAGGCAAAAAGCCGATGTCATCGAAATAAACATCGAATAAAGGTTTGATTTCGTTTTGCCATCGTAGCCGAACTCTTTGGTAGGCAAGGTTTAGCTCGCTGTCGGTGATGTTGGGAATGACAGTGGTGAGATGGTGACTGTTTAAATGTGCTTCAAATTCGCTAATCAGTTGATAGGTTGGCTGCCAGTGAATATCAAGATTGTTAGTATTGTGAGTGAGGTTACTGGCGATGCGGTAAGAACGCATGCGAAGTGCACCGGATTCGTTAATCGCGGTGGCCAGACCCTGAGTTGTATCGGCTAAAAAAATAGAAGCCGACATACTGGCAAATGCCAGCAGGGCAATTGTTGTCATAACAATGGCCATGCTTGTTAGTAATGAATCGCGTAGACGTAAATGCATGAAACTCATTGTATAGAGTTACGTGGTTTCACTCCATAGTTAATCAGAGGCTAAGATCAATCGAAGGGCCGTCTTTCAAGCTTGTTAAGTCGATATTATTGGTAGTACTTTCACCCAGGCTTTATTGCTTGAGTCTTAATCATTTTATAATGCTATTCAGCATAAATAGCTTTTTATTCAATAGCTTAAGCCTCGGTAGGCTGTACTACTTTGGTAGTAGTATGCGTCTGCGGGGGCTGTGCCAGTTTGTCGCAGTTTATGATTTATATCAATTTTGAATTTAGCAATCAAGGTAATGTGACTTACGAATATGACAAAGTAAAAATAAATGCAAAGGGGAAAAGGTATGAAGCGACAATGCTTAATCAACGGGGTGCTCGGACTGGCCCTGTTTGCTTTAGGTTCTACTGCTTTCGCAGCTACAAAGAACGTGACAGATGGCAAACAGATTTATGAGCAAAACTGTATCTATTGTCATCAGGCCGATGCCATCGGTAAAGCCGGTTTTGCCCCTTCATTAACCAACAAAGAATTATTAAGTGTCGCTTCAGACAAGTTTTTTATGTCGACGATTCGTGATGGCCGAACCGGAACCGGCATGCCGCCCTTTGCACATCTGGGTAAAAAAGGCATCAAAGACGTGGTGGCCTATTTAAGAACATTTGAGAAAGTTCCAAACCGCTCCCGCTCAATTGATGCACAGCCAGCCTCTTATGGTGATGCGCGCCAGGGCAAGTTCTGGTTTAACCAGATTTGTGTCACCTGTCATGGCGTTGAAGGCAAAGGCTATGCAAATGGCGTGGTGGGCACCGCAATTGGCAATAAAGATTTCTTAAGAAAAGTGTCAGACGGTTTTATTCGTGAAACAGTAAAACACGGCCGGTCAAATACGCGCATGTTAGGTTTTACAGGTCCCGAAGGTCTGGCTAATCTGACACCGGCCGAAATAGAAGACATTATTGCTTATATGAGAACGCTCGATAAAGGCAGTGACCGCGGTCGTTGAAATTAATTTGACGCAAAAATAAGCTTAAAAATGACATATCGATTTTTAAAGGTATAAAAATATGAAACGTATAAAAGATGCAAACCGACGCGATTTCTTAAAAAACAGCGCATTCATCACCGGTTCAGCAGCAGGTGCCGGTTTATTTGTAGGTGATAACCCGGAGCTGGAGGCGGCCCCCAGTAACGATGACGCTACTACAAAACGAACAACGGCGTTAGCGCAATGCCCGTATTGTGGTGTCGGTTGCGGCACGGTAATCATTTCCGAAAATGGCAAAATTGTGTCGATGCGACCCGACAAAGACCACCCGACGAATTACGGTCTGCAATGTATTAAAGGTTTAACCGCAGCCGAGCCGATTTATGTCGACCGTATGGAAGGTGACACTTACGTGCGTAAAGATGTCTGGTCAGAATGGAACAAGCCAGGCCACGGTGATATTGAATACACCAGTAAAACGAAAAATGCCTTTGATGAAGATCTGTTTGTCCGTGTGCCGTATCAAAAAGCGTCTGATATGGTGGCACATAAAATTGCCCATCTGGTTAAGAAATATGGCGGTAATTCAATTGCGTTATACGGTTCTGGCCAGTTAACAATGGAAGGCCAGTATTTAGAAAATCTGTTTATGAAAGGCATTATGGGTTCCAATACCATCGAAGCCAATGCCCGTATGTGTATGACCTCGGCGGTAACCGGTTATTTTGCAACGCTGGGCTCAGACACGCCGCCATTGGCGTATGAAGACATTGAGTTATCAGACATGGTAATGCATTTTGGGCATAACCCGCGCGAAGCACACCCGATCATCTACTGGCGTATTGCTGATCATAAAAAGAAAAAAGATATTCCAACGGTTGTGGTTGATCCGAGAAACACAGGCTCAAGTCAGGGTTATGCGGATATTAATCCAAAAAATCAGGTGCATGTGCCGATCCTCAATGGTGATATCAGTTTCCTCAATTCAATGGCTCATGTTTTGTTAAAAGACCATGATGATGTCATCGACTGGGAATTTGTAAAGCAGCATGCAAACGGCTGGCAAGAATACGTCAATGAAGTGAAGAAAAATTACAGCCCTGAACAGGTTCAGGATCGCATGGGCAGCAAAGAAGTAACGCCTGCCTTAATTCGCAGAGTGGCTGGCATGTTTGCTGATGCAACCCGTAAACGGCTCAAGCGCAGCAAAATGAGTCACGGTGGTGATGGTTATGGTGGTGTTATCATCATGTGGGGTATTGGTTACAACCAGCATATCCACGGCCAGAATAATGTTATCTCTATAATTAACCTGTTAACACTGACGGGTAATCTGGCCAAGCCGGGTTGTGGGCCTTTCTCAATGACCGGCCAGCCGAATGCGATGGGCGAACGTTTCACCGGCGGGCTGACATCACGTTTGCCATTTAACCAGCCATTGAAGAGCAAAAAAGCCAGAAAACACATGGCAAAACATTGGGGCGTGCCGGAGTTAAATCTGGAAACCGCTCTGAAAGGTGATAACAGTGGTATGGCGATTGGCATGATGGAACGTGCGATTAAAGGTGATGTGAAAGCCATGTTCCTGGTCTATGCAACGCACATCGATATGCCGGATCAGCATAACCTGGTGCGTCCGGGGCTGATGAATACCTTTAATGTGGTACAGGAAATTTATCGTCATGCACCCAATAATCTGTTTGCCGATGTTATTTTCCCAGCGGCAACATGGGGTGAAGTAGACGGTGTGTATATCAGTTCTGAACGACGCATAAATATCGTGCAGGCCGGTGGCACTCCGCCGCCAGGGTGCCGCCCCGATCTGGATATGGTTATCGACAAGGGCAAAGAAATTGCACACCTGTTAGGCATGAAAAATATCGATAAGATATTCCCCTGGGGAAAAAATAAAAAAGGTTATTATGACGCTGAAGCAATTTTCCGTTCAGTGGTCGAAGCCTCTAAAGGCACTGATGCTGATTTAACCGGCATGCTGGAAGTTGAAAAAGTAGATGGCACCGGTTTGTATCAGCAGTTAATCGACCACCGTGGTATTCAGTGGCCAGCGCCAACGTATACCATCGCTAAAGAAGGCGGTGCTAAGCGCCGTTATATGGGACAGGAAGGAAAATGGGAAAGCAAACCATATGGTTACTTCCGTACCAAAGACGGCAAAGTCAATATCAAGATCTGTAAGCAAGATTACAGTCAGCGCAAAGAAATTACCAAGAAGCTAATGGACTTCGGTGTGAAGAAAGACTTCTTCTGTATCGACAATAAAGAACTTCTGGTTAAAGCCCGTGATATGGCATTAACGCCGGATCTTCCTGATGAAAAATATCGCAACAGGAAATGGAATGATGTACCTAAAGGTAAATACCCGTTCTGGTTAGGCTTGGGTGTGGTGTATGAGCATTTTCATACCGCGAAGTCTAATCGTAGCCCGACTACCCGTCGTTTGGTGCCCGAACAATATGTTGAGATGCATGAGAACGATGCGAAGAAACTGGGCATTAAAGACGGTGATCAGGTTAAATTAATTACCCGTCGTGGTGAGTACCAGGCACGTGCACAGGTGGGTACTAACAGTATTGTGAAGCCGGCGCGTAACTCGGTACCCGAAGGGTATATGTTCAGTCCGTGGAATCTGTCAGTGGCTGACAGTGCCGATCCGAAGAAAAACAAATGGCTGGTAAATGCAACGTCCAGTCGGGCTTATGATCCGGTGTCAGGGCAGGTGGATTTCAAGAAGCTAGCTTGTCGTATTGAGAAGGTCTAAGTGTAAACGTTTGCTTTTTTCATCACAGAACACACAAGTACAGAGCAATACAGATACTTGTTTGATTTGTGATAAAAAAGTATTTGCAGGTAAAACTAATGGCATGCGGGTATCTGTGTGCCATTATTGTTTGAGTTGTTCGAAGACATTATAAAAACTAATGTTAATTGTGCGAAGTTTTTGATTTATGCACAATGAGCAAATCAATATTACTACCTATTGCTGTTTTCACGCTGTGCTCTGCGTGTGCGCTGTGGTGAAATCATTCTAAGTGTTTTTTAAGAGAAAAATGAACAGACGAAATTTTCTAAAAGATTTAATCGCTGGTGCGGTAGCAACATCTGCTCTCAAGCCTGCTCTGGCTGAGGCGGTATTTTCTGCGCAAAGCAATCAGCGTTATTTACGCCCGCCTGGTTCACTCTCAGAAAAGGAATTTGAAAGCCGCTGTATTCGTTGTGGCCAGTGCGGAGAAGTGTGTCCAAACCGATGTATTGAATACTTCGGTTTGGAAAATGGTATCGACTCACTGAATACACCCTATATAGTGCCCAGGGCCAAGGCCTGTATCCTCTGTATGAAGTGCGGCGATGTCTGTCCCACCGATGCGATAAAAGAGCTCGACAGAAACGCGGAAGATATTCTGGGGCATGTCAGAATGGGCAAGGCACGGGTGAATGAAAATTTATGTTTATCCTATCAGGGAAAAACCTGTGGCGTTTGTTATCGGGCCTGCCCGCTGGCAGATGTGGCGATAAAAACACAGTTACTGGAACAGCCGGTGGTACTTGAGGCCTGTGTTGGATGCGGTTTATGTGAGCGTTCCTGTATTCAGATACCACAAGCAATAAAAATTATCCCTGATCATATATTAAACCCGGTATCATGATATGGCTGAAACAATAAAACCCTTTGCTCTTTGGTATCATCTAAATAAAATTCGTTGGCTGGTTTTGCTGAGTGTATTTCTAATGCTGATCTTGCTGCCATTTATTCATGTCTATCAAACTTTTGTGGCATCATTTTCATATGACCTGTTAGAGCCGGGAGAAAAAAGTTTATATGATTTAATGGAAATGCTGACGTCGCCTTTTACCAGTGATCCGGCTAATGATCTGGATAGTATAAAAGGTACAACCTGGTCAGGTAATTTTTTTGGGTTTCAGATTTCTGACCCATTGTCGGTGTTAGGCCAAATAGCATCAGGTTTAACATTGTACTGGCCATTTATAATAACAGCGCTGATTCCTGTTGTTGCAAGCTTAGTATTTGGCCGTTTTTTTTGTGGCTGGATTTGTCCTGCAACATTGTTATATGAATTAAATACAACTTTATCATTATGGTTGCATCGTTTTGGTTTTAAATCAGGTAACCGGAAATTTGACCGCAGATTGAAGTATTTAGTACTGGCTGTTGGGCTTGCATTGTCTGCAGCCAGTGGTTCAGTTTTGATTTCGGTAATATATCCTCCAGCGATTATTGGCCGGGAACTTTATTTTGGCATTGCGTTGGGTGGATTTGGTGCGGGTCTGGTTTTCTTTGTAATCACTTTATTATTTGATTTATTAGTCGCCCGGCGTGGTTTTTGCCGGTATGTTTGTCCCGGTGGTGCGCTGTATTCGTTATTGGGGCGTTTCAGACTGTTTCGCATTAAACGCATTGTTGAAAACTGCAATGACTGTGCAAAATGCAACGCGGTTTGTGAGTTTGGCCTGGATCCTCTGCATGATGATTTTGGTCAGGAATGTAATAACTGTGCGGCCTGTATTGCAGTGTGTCCGACTGATGCAATGACATTTGTTATTGCCACTCAGGATGTTGAATTTCAGGGTGCCGGGCATTTAGGTAAGCAATATCAGAGGGCCAGTAATGCAGGAGAGTAAGATGGAAAGAAGATCATTCCTCCAGGCATTCTTTTTTTCAGCGACCGCATTAGTGGTGGCCTCTCTGCCTTATGCTGTCGCGCGTTTGCTGGCACCCGCTTACGCTAGCAAGTATCCTAATCATTTGCGCCCGCCAGGAGCCTTGCCTGATGACGAGGCATTTGTGGAAGCCTGCATCGGGTGTGGGCTATGTGGTGAAATTTGTCCAGTAAAGTGCATCCAGTTTGATATCAGGCAAGGTGGTAATGAACTCTATACACCTTTCATTGATCCCGTGGTTAAAGCTTGTATATTGTGTGATAAATGCATGGAAGTTTGCCCAACAGAAGCGCTGACTAAAACAGAAAGACAGGATATAAAGATGGGCCTGGCACAAATTGACAGGATGACCTGTTACCCCTGGGTTGACAGGGGAGTCTGTGGTGCTTGTGTAACGATCTGTCCTTTAGGAGAGAAAGCAATTAAGTTCGATTTTGCGAATATTTACCGGCCAACGATTGTTGACCGAGGTTGTGTTGGCTGTGGCTTATGTGTTGAAGTGTGTCCGCACCCGAGTTTACCGATAGCTATTGTAGAACCAGAGCATGGCTCGATAATGTCGCATCGCGTTTATTAGATTATTAAGCAGGAAAAATAGCAGTGATATCAAAAAATAATAAATATTTGAAATTAATTTTTCTTGTCGTGGCTGTGTTTATTTCCGCCCAGGCTCTGGCCCATCATGTGCTCGGTCGTCCGGCATATAGTCTGAATGAAGATTCAAACACGCCGCCAAGTATGCAGGTTGAGACTCAAATTGGAAAATATTTTGTAACCTATATGGTTTATCCTGCTTTTCCAAAACCCGGTGAGCGAGGCCGGGTGAATGTTTACGCATCCCGGATTGAAAACGGAGACTCATACGATGGAAAAATGTCGTTTAAAGTCAGCAACGATGTTTTTTTTGGCGATAAAAATGAAGAGTTTCTCGGCAGTCAGTTAATTGATGACGGTGTCTACCGTCAGGGTTTTGAGTTTAAAGATAATGGCGCTTATATCATTACAGCAAGTTTTGAATCTGATGGTGAGCCCTATAGCATCGATTTTCCGTTACAGGTTGGTGAAACCTCTGGCATGGGGCCGGTATTAATCGCGCTGGCAGTTATTGTCTTCATACTGATTTCGGTCAATGTCGTGCAGCGCCGCCGTTTGATGCGCGAAAAAATACGCGTAACACGCGGCTCCGGGAATGATGATAGCGAGAACAGTACAGTATGACGCATCCGGGGTTACCCGACATATGGGTTTATATTATTGTTAGTTTTATGCTGATTTTAAGTCTTGCTGTGATATTGAGGTTTAACTTCTCGGACTTTAAACTGATAAAAAAATCATCAGTTACTCTGGCAAAGCTATGGCTGATAGGAGCTGCTATACAGTATCTGACTAAGTCCAGATGGCCATTGTTTATTTTAAAGTTAATCACGGTCGCATTTTTTTTGCTGGTGATTTATGCCGGACTGATGGGTACGCCGGTACCGGAAAGAAATATCGCCACGGTGTTAACATGGAATATCTGGTGGGCCGGGTTGATTATCTCAATATTTTTTCTGGGATCTGCCTGGTGCGCCATTTGCCCGTGGGATGCACTGGCAACCTGGCATGTTAAACCAAGATTATGGTTTAACAACTGGCGCTTGAATAACAGCCTGGAATTAACACCTCCCCGGTGGATGCGCAGTGTCTGGCCGGCTTTGATTATGTTTGCCGGGCTGACATGGCTAGAGCTGGGTTATGGTGTCACCACTAGTCCTTACGCTACGGCCTTGTTGTCATTAGTGATGGTGGTGCTGGCGATTATTTCACTGGCCTTATATAAAAATAAAGCCTTCTGCCATTATATCTGCCCGGTAGGCCGCACGATCGGCTTTTATTCGCAGCTTGCGCCGGTGGAGTTACGACCGCTTAACAAGCAGATCTGTGTGGACTGTAAAACACTGGAATGTTTTTCTGGTAGCGAGACCGTCGATGCCTGCCCAACGAAACTGGTGATGGGGCGTTTAACACAAAATACCTATTGCACATCGTGTGGCAACTGCGTACAAAGTTGCCCGAGTGATAATGTTGCCTGGCGTTTGCGTGCGCCAAGCCAGGAGGCAATAGAGAGTGCACGACCGCACTGGGATGAAGCCTGGTTTATGCTGGTGATGCTAGCCCTGACCAGTTTTCATGGTGTTACCATGATGGAATTCTGGGAACAAGGGCTGCGCAGTTTCGCCCAGAAAATAGGAGACTCTGGCCAGCTCTTAGTCAGTTTTTCAAGCGGTCTGATATTGAGTGTGCTGGTACCGGTTGCAATCTATGCGCTGGTGATTGAGTTAACACGTCGTCTGTCTAAATCGCAGCTCAGCTATAAAAAAATATTCAGCAGTCTGGTGTTTGCAACCTTGCCGCTGGCCTTTGCTTATCATCTGGCGCATAACTTAAATCACATGATTCGTGAATCGGTGGGTGCCAGCCAGTTATTGTTAAACCCATTGGGCACCAATGTCAGTTATTCAGGTGTTGCCGATGAGCTGTTCATAAAAAACAGCATGTTGTTATCAGAAAACACTATCTTTAGCTTGCAGGCATTGTTAATGATGTTTGGTTTCTGGGTGGCAATAAAAGTACTGCAGCATCGCAGCAAAGTACTGTTTGCAGATTCAAAGACAGTGGTGACTATGATGCCTGTTCTTTTATTTGTGTTTGCGGTTAATAGCTTTCATCTCTGGATGTTAATGCAGCCAATGGTGATGCGTATTGGCGCACTTTGTGTTGTACCATCGATTTTATAGGGGGCGTTGTGGATCGTCGTTCATTTTTTACCCGCGGTGCCGGCAAAGTTGCAAAAGCGGTTACCGAACATTCTGCCGAAAAGGCCAGAAAAGAGGCGGTACGCTGGATACGTCCTCCTTTCGCATTAGATGAGCTGGATTTTTTATTGGCTTGTACACGCTGCGATGCCTGTATTGAAGCATGTACTTTTGACATTATATTTCCGCTGAGCGCAAAACTCGGTGCAAAAGTTATCGCCACACCGGCGATGGATTTATTGACTAAGGGCTGTCAGCTATGTGAAGGCTGGCCCTGTGTTAATGCCTGTGAAGCTAATGCCTTGAAACTGCCTGATCAGTTGTTGAAAAAGCATGAGCTTTCAGAAACTAACGCCCGGGGTGAGCAATATAAAGAGCGCTATCTTCCCAAGCTTGCAAATATAGTCATCAACAAAGAAACCTGTTTGCCCTATAGTGGTCCCGAATGCGGAGCCTGTCGCATTTGTCCGGTTGATGGTGCAATGCACTGGAACAGGGAAAAGCCTGAAATCAATCAGAGCCTGTGCACTGGTTGTGCATTATGCAGGGAAAGTTGCATCGTCGAACCAAAAGCCATTCTGGTGCAGTCCATATATAAAAAATTACGCGAAGATAGCCTTTAACAATATCACTAACGTTATCGCTGCGGTTACATTTTGTCTGTGCTGAATTCAATAGATCAAAACAGAAATGCATGTAGCCATAGCGGTTATTGTTTTTCTAGTGCCGTGTTTCGATTGCATGCTTAACTGTGCTGAATAAAAAAACTTTATTGATAGTTGTGATCAGGTGTGTGATTTAAGGCACATAATATTCGCGATGTCTGAATTCATTGTGTGAAAAAAAACAGCGCAATCGTGAAGAGTGTTAAATTTTCTGACTGTTTATATAAAAATCTTTTTCTCGATTTATATTTTTGATTTGAAGTAAGTCAATTAGATTTAAATTTTATTTTGTTAGATATTTTCTAAAATTTAAGTGAAGGCTTGCTGTAGGGCGATTGCAACAAAAGTTGCAATATTAACTATTTATAATTAAATAATTTGCTGTTTGTTATTTTATCTGAAATGTGTCTCAATGCAGGAGGCAAATTAATAAAATTAATCTTATGATTAATTGGCTGGCAGTTTGTTTGTCTTGCAACAAGACAGGCTTAATTAAACATATAAAACAATAAATGAAGTATCCGAAAGGAGGAGACGTCATGGTTTACACCAAGAAATCACCGGCACTACTCATTATCGGAGTCATCATGCTCGCAATCTGGTTCATGGCTGATTCTGGTGCGTTGTCTGGTTATATAGAACATCTGGGAGGAAAAAAATATAAGTATTTTACGGAGCTGACAAGCATGCCGTTGTACTTCGGAATTATCGCAGCGCTGGGAGGTCTATGGGTACTTTTTGGAGCTCATAAAGAGGGTCAGTTGGATTATTATTCATCTGCAATAGCAGGCGGTATGTTCATTCTGATTATTGCAATGCTGGTGCGCTGGTTTATTGCCCCTGAAATTGCTGTCATCAGTACAATGATGGGAAAAGTCGGGGACACGGGTAAATACATACACAAACTACTCGGATTAAATTACGTTGTCATCGGTATTGTTGCCGGTATCGTCATCGTCAATGTTTTCCGCGTTCCAGAGTGGGCCGAAAATGGTGTCAGGCTGTCACGTCTTGGTTTGAAAACGGGTGTTATTTTGCTGGGAACACTTTACAGTGCAGCGGAGCTGAAAAATCTGGGTGGCCTTTCAATTATTATGATTGGCTTCTTTGTGCTCGGTTCGGTTGGTATTGTATTGTGGATGGGAGCGAGAATGAAGATTCCTAACTCTATGGGCGGCGTTTTATCAGCCGGCATGGGTGTTTGCGGTGTGTCTGCGACCGTTGCAGCAGCTCCCGTTGTGCAGGCAAAATCTGTTGAGATTGCTTATACGATCGGCACCATATTGTTATGGGGTGTTGGTTGTATGTTCATCTTCCCGATCGTTGGTAACCTGCTCGGCATGTCGCATGTTCAGTTCGGTGCCTGGGCAGGCACGGGTATTTTGAACTCAGCACAGGTTGCTGGTGCCGCACTGGCGTTCCAGCCTGATGGTATCGAAACGTTAAAAGTGGCGGAGATATTTAATATCACACGAGTGCTGGTGTTACCGATCATCGTTATCTGGCTGGCGGTCTGGTATGTGAAACGTGAAGAAAGCGTGACCGAGACGGTTAATGTTGGACGGGTAATATTTGAAAAATTCCCAGTCTTTGTTATCGGCTTTATCCTGTTATTTGCATTGTCATCAACCGGTGTTTTTGCGCCAGCAAATCACTACAAAGGTAAATATTTTGGCAATACGACTGAATCAGGATTTAAAGAAAGTAAAGTCCTAAAATCCGATCAACGCAGTGTGTTGAGTGCTGGAATGGCTCAGGTACAGCGTCAGGATCGTAAGGATGCATTGCAGCGCCTGATAGACAACGGCAAGGTAATGAGTATTGAAGATGATGACGCACTGCGTGGCTTAATCAACGCGAAAGTGCTGTCCAGTGATGCCAATAAAATACTCAAAGGCGCACATAAAGCCGTGCGTCATACTGCGAAGAAAATCAAAGCGTTCCGTGAATGGATTACCTGGCTATTTGCTTTTGGTTTAGTTGGCCTGGGTATGCAGATCACGCTTTCATCAATGAAACAGGCGGGTGGTCAGCCGGCTATCATCGGAGCTGTTGTGGGTTCACTGAAAGCAGTATTGTCACTGATAGTGGTTATGATGCTGGTATCGGAAACTATTTAGGAGATAGATCATGAGTGAAGAAAAGAAGTTTGACCGCGGTTCAGCGTTGTCTATTTTTGGAAGTGACCGAAGAGAAGACTTTATGGCGCTGTTACTGGCGCTGGTAATTGCTTTTGGCGTGTATCTCGCTTATTGAGTAATTGTCCTTGTTAACCTGGCCGGCGTGTAAAAATCGCGCCGGCTATTGATAAGATGGTGTTTTATGATCAGTTCTAAAAATGTTTTACTTTCAAGTCATGGCACAGATGGCGCACAGGCGGCAGAACGGGCTGCGATTGCAATGTGTGAAACCGAGGCAACAATAAAGCATTTGCTGGTTGTTCCTGATCTCTGGAAAGACATGATGGGCGATGACTGGCTCAACAATGGTTCTACGCGGGATCGTTATGGTCGCTATATTGAATCCGAGCTTGGCAAAGAGATTGATACGCATATTTCACGGGTGCGTCAGCAGGCCGAGGAAAAAGGCATTCATTATCATTGTGAAGTTATTCTTGGCAAACCGGATAAGTGTTTGGCAAATGCCTGTAAAGAAGCACATTACGACATGGTGATAATGGGATCGCCGAGACCCAAAGGTGTAGCAGGATTGCGTTCGCGCATGACAACCGGGCCACTGGCTGAAACAATAAGCTCACCTTTATTAATAGTGCCGTATCCTGATGAATGAAGTGGCCGCGCCAACAGATAGTAAGGATGCTGCCTGGGTATCATTTAAATCCGCGATGGAAACCCAATTACTGATTGATTTCTGTCAGGACATAAACCGTTTGTTTCGCATTAACCCGTATCTTGAATTTGAGAACTGGCAACGTTGTGGTGACAATTGTTATCAACTATCAGCACGTAACCTGAGTAATGATCCGCCAGTTAATATTAACAATACACTACAAGTAATGCCTTTGCATGATGGTGTTAAGATCAGTTACAACGAGGGCCTGAAATCCAGCACGACATTTAAAATAGAGGTGGCAGATGAAGGCTCTAAAGTCACGATAATAGAAGACTATGAGGCACTGGATGAGGACGAGCGACAAAGCCGTCTGCATGAAGTGGATAAAAGTCTGACCAAGTGGGCCGAAGATATTCAGATGTATCTGCAACGCTGGAAACGCTGGTCGTGGTTTGCACCCTGGCGCTGGTACATGAAAAAAGTATGGCAGCCAATGAAGCCTGCAGCACGGCGAATTACTTATATGCTGTTATGGATTAGTTTGGTTGAAGTGGTGGTAATAGGCTTAGGCGTAGCCATTTACTTTGTTGAGTATGGATAAGCTGTGAGCGCATAGACGAAAGGATCAGGCTGCATTGATAAGGTTTTGGTGTTAGATATTATCGAAATACAGCACGAGTCTGTCAGCTGTGACGTCTTTAAGTCTTCAACAAAACAACTGTTTTGTCAGATTAATGCAGGCCTGAATGTATTGTTGAAAGCGCTCAGAACCCCCAGTCTTCTTGCTCACGATTAGGCATGTTTTCATGACACTGGTAGCACTTAAGTGCTTTGTCTTTGTAGTACACATGGTCTTCGTCACTGCCGCCAATATAGCTCTCAATACCTTCTGGAAGTTGATGTGCAATTCCTTTGTGACAATCGATACAGGTCATTTTTCTTTCCTGTGCAGAGCTGTGAACAAGTGAGCTACGATTGATCTGAGACTTTGAGTCCATGGCGTCAAAGTTGTGACAGTTTCTGCATTCGTGTGAGTCATTGCTTTTCATGCTGGCCCAGACGCTTCTTGCAAGTTCTTCGCGTTTGGCTGAAAACCTTTCTTTTGTATTAATGCTACCGATAATGGTGTGAAATAGTTCATTTGTCGCGCGTATTTTACGCACCACTTTGTGTTGCCATTCATCGGGCACGTGACAATCAGAGCAAACGGCTCTGACACCGGAGCGGTTTTTATAGTGTGTGCTTTTTTGATACTCGATATAGACGTTATCTTTCATCTCATGACAGCTGATGCAGAATTCCAGATTGTTTGTGGCTTCCATTGCGGTATTAAATGCGCCCCAGTAAACAACGCCTGAAACCATAAAAAAAACAGCGGCACCAAGTGTTGTGCCGAAGATCAGTTTTCTTGCTAGTAGGTGCCTGTAAAACCGGATCATTGCGCTGAGTTTTTATTAGCTGTCTGCAGGTTCATATTTTGTGTTCGTGGCCACTTAGATCCATATTTTTCAAATAAGGGATATATTCGCGGTCGTTGCCTTTTATGTGATTGATTAACCAGGGTTTTAAAAAATTGAGGGTGTCGTCAATGGTATGTTCCGGGTCATTTTTATATTTATCCATGCAGGCAGCCATTTTCTCTATCATCTGTTCATGAAGTTTTTTATGATTTCTATAATCAGGGTAATTGTTATTTCGCATCAGAAATTCTTCACGATCAAAATGGTATTTTGTGTAACTGATTAATCGCTGCATAATGGCATCGATCTTAGTGTTATCGACCTTGTATTGAGTGGCTGTTTGCAATTCATTAATGAGGTTAATTAATATTTTGTGGTCCTCATCGATAAGCTGTAAACCGATTGACATATCATCCTGCCATTTTATCCGCTGCCTGTTAAGCATTTTTTCGTGCAGGTAAGGAATGATGATCAGAATTGCAATTAAGACCCATGGCAGCGGGTGAGTAAAACCGAGCATGAAAGCCAGGGCGGTTGTGATTAACAATGCCATGATTAAGACTGACAGCAAAAACATGCTGATACCTTTGGTCAGGGTATTCATCTACTGATGCCTGTGAAATGAATGCGTGAGCGAAGCATGTTCTGATATATACCCATTTCAGCATTGTAGTGTAATGGCTTGATTATCAAGTGATTTGAATCAAAAACCTGATGGTTTTATTGTAAATCAGTGGTTAGTCATAGGCTAAGGTGATTGTGCTTTATAAGTAAAACTGTTTGGCAAACGGATGGTGGCATGTTTATAGTCAGAAGTAGGCTTACATAACTGCATAACAAGGAGTCCGCTTATGTTAAATCACTTCACGTCACTAAAGCATTCAAAGTTGCAGCACGGCGTTGTTTTAAAGCCGGATGCAGATGGCGCCGGCGTTTCAAAACATTCACCTGCGACAGAGGTGATGACCGATTTGCAGCATGCCGCAGCATATACTATCAGTCCCGCTGCATCCATTGTGGAAGCGGAAAAAAAGATGATTTTATGTGCGGTCAGGCTTTTGTTTGTAACAAATGCTGACAATGAGCTCGTCGGCCTGATCACATCGACCGATATTTTAGGCGAGCGGCCGTTGAATTACCTGCGTGAACACAGCGGCAGGCGTGATGCGATAATGGTGCAGGAAATTATGACTGATAAAGAAGGTATCGAAGTGATCAGTTATCCTGAGGTGGTGCGGGCTTCGATCGGTGACATTGTGACTACGTTTCATGCGGTAGGGCGCCAGCATGTGCTTGTGGTTGAGCGCGATACGGTGCGTGGTTTATTTTCTGCCACAGAAATATCACGTCGACTGGGTGAGTCGCTGGTGCTGGATATCAGGGCCAGAACGTTTGCAGAACTCGAAGCAGCGTTAGTTGCTCATTAGCCTCATAGCCAGAGTCTTGCATGCATAAAAAAAGGAGCCATTTGGCTCCTTTTTTTATGCATGCAAGCTGCTAAATCAAGCGGTCTTGGGCTGCATTGTGTAATGCGACAGGCTGTCAGCAAACTCTTTCAGTGACTGTATGCCCGTTGCTTCTGCTTTTACAACCCAGTCTTTCAGGGCCTTTACCAGCTCTTCGTTATTGCTGACTTGCGTTTGCCATACACTTTGTAGTTCTTTACGTTTTTCGTAAATTGTCTTTAGTACCGCATTTTGTTCTATGATTTCCTGAATGCGTTTGCGGTCTTGTTCAGTGATCAGTGATTCTTCGCGTGAAAGAATCTTGGCGGCTTTTGTGAACAGGGGCTTGTTATGCGCATCTGCCTGAGCCGCTTCCTGATCAACCAGAGGCATTACCACTTTCTTTGCATAAGTGGCCATAATCTGGAAACGGTTATCGAATATCGCCGCTAAGGTGTCGGTATCGATAATGCTTTTGCTGGTATCCGTTTGCGCCTTAGGAGCAACACGCTTTATTTTTAATAAGCCCAGCAGTTTAAAGATATTGATATACATCCAGCCGATATCAAATTCATACCATTTGCTGGAAAGTTTTGATGAGCTGGGAAAAGTATGGTGATTATTATGCAGTTCTTCACCACCGATGAGGATGCCCCAGGGCACAATATTGGTTGATGCATCGGCGCATTCGTAGTTGCGGTAGCCCCAGTAGTGACCAATGCCATTAATCACGCCGGCAGCAAATAATGGAATCCATGCCATTTGAACGGCCCAGACCGTGATGCCGGCAGTACCAAACAACAATACATCAATGGCTAAAAAGATCATGATACCGGTGCGACCATGGGGCCGATAAACTTTACGTTCCAGCCAGTCTTCGGGCGTACCTTTACCGTATTTTTCCAGTGTTTCATCCGTCAGGCCAGCGCGATAAAGCTCTGCACCTTCTTTTAATACTTTACCGATGCCCAGTATAACGGGGCTGTGGGGGTCTTCTTTTGTCTCGCATTTAGCATGGTGTTTACGATGCAGGGCGGTCCAGCCTTTAGTTGCCATACCGGTTGTCAGCCAGAGCCATAAACGGAAGAAGTGTCTGAGGATGGGGCCTAATTCCAGGCCGCGGTGGGCTGAGTAGCGATGCAGGTAAACGGTAACGCTGACGATAGTAATGTGAGTAAAAAGCAAAGTCATACCGACTATTTGCCAGACTGAAAAATCTAAAAGACCGTTGTACCACATATTCTATATCTCCTATTAGAGAGTAACAGTTCTGTTTTGAGGAATTACAAAACAGATTAAATTCTTTAAATATCAACTAATTGCAAAACACCAGAGGACGCTTTGTTGTTAGTCTGTTTGATGCGAAGACTTTTAACGGCCGCTTTGTCCTGACCTCTTTGTCCGGGCAGGGTGGCTTTCATAATGCTGTCGCTAAATAAAACAGACATCTGGTTGTTGCCGGTGGCTCCCTGCTGTACGGCCCAGCGTATGATAACCTGATATGCGTCGTCATTCAGCTTTAACATGGCAACTTTCTGGGATTTATCAATCTGATGCTGATGGATATCTTTTAATAAATCATCAATATCCCTGAACTGGCGAGCATCATCAATGTTAAGTCGTTTTTTAGTCGTTCGCGGCAGTTTATGCTTGCTTAACCATTCACTGACGCGCACGAAAAACATCTGTTTATCGTAAATACCTTCGGTGATAGCCCATTCGGCAAGCTTGTCAAAAGCCTCAAGGCTGATGGCTATCTGATGTGAGGCCTTGGTTTTTATGGCCCTGGCTTTTATCAGCTGCTCAAATCTGTTTTTTACCACTTTCATATTGACGCTAAAAAATCCTGTTTGCGGCCGTGTAAACGTGCAACAAATCTAACAGTTAAAAGAAAAATCACAACTTAATTATTATGAGTGGTAATTTATGTTTAAAGTATTTGTGATATCAAGTACTTTAATCAGAATTCAAGTCTATGATTTAGTGGTATTTTTTTAAATTTATAGAAATAATCTTTGTTTATGGCCACCATTGCTATATAACGTGTTGTTTTAAATCTCTTTTAGTAGTGGCTCTGTATTACTAACTTATTGATCTTATGGAGTATTTTTACAGATGATAGAAAAGAAGACCAAAGGTCATTTAGGTGTTTTAGAAAGGGCCAAAGTGAGCCATGAAATGGCTGACTTTATCACAAAAGAAGCGGTCAAAACGGGCGCCAGCCGTAGCCAGATAATACGTGATGCATTAACGCATTATATGTCTTATGAGCAATCTAAAGTATTGGCTGAAGTTCAGTCACTGAAGGTAATGACTGCGGATTTAAATCAGCGTTTGCTGGCCATGGGCCAGTATGAGCAGGCGCGTTTTGACCAGCTGTTAAAGGCGGTGAAAGCCTATCGTAAGCCACTGAAATGATTATTGATTAAGCATTAAATAGCTTTTGAGCATCTGTGGGTAGTTTTCCGGGTCTTCGTTAAGTTTGTGATGGAATGAATGCAGGCTTTGTATGGCTAGCTGTTTCCATTTGGGGTATGTCATTAATCGGGATAACTGAAATAAATTCTCGATGCTGATGCTATTGGCTGAAGGTAGCGAGCTGTCGTAGATTTCTTTTGAGCGAACCAGGATGTTTTTATCAGTGGCGCTAGTATCAAAAAAGCCGTGATTGACGGGGTCGTAAAATATGTTTATTTGTTGCCGGGTGAGCTCATTGGCCCAGATAAGCCACTGCCTGTCCCTGGTGCTTTGGTAAAGGCTGATTAAGGCATTGCTTAAGTAGGCGTAATCATCAAGGTAGGCTTCACCGGAGCGTTTGCCGTTACGGTAGCTGCGATAAAGTTGTTTGCTTTTCGGGTTGTAGAGATTCTGGTAGATAAAACGCGCCGCGTTTTCCGCGGCTACGCGGTATTTTGGAATCTGGAGCTGTGCCGATGCTTTTGCCAGGGCTTTGATTAGCAGCGCGTTCCAGGCGGTGATGATTTTGTCATCAAGGTGAGGTGCAGGCCGTTTTAATCGTTGCTGCTGCAGTTTGCTTAAGCCCGATTGTAAACGTTTTTCGGCAGTGACCAGTTTCAGTGTGAGGCTTTTGGCAGTCTGCTGCAGGGAGTGTTCTGCGTGTAAGATATTTAGCCCGGTGAACTGCATTTCAGGGTCGCTTTCAACGTTGCCGTTTTTCAGTATATTGAAGTGTGAATTAAACAGTTTTTGTTCAGCCGGGTTTAAAAGTAGCTCAAGTTCAGACTTTTTCCAGACGTAATAGGCGCCTTCCCCGTGTTCAGATGGTTTGTCGGGCCGCGTACTGTCAGCATCATAAGCAGAATAAAAGCCTCCCTCGGGGTGGCGCATTTGATTGAGTACAAAATCAAGGCTTTGCTGGATGGGGCGGTGATATTTGTCAGGATCGGCGGGTTTTTGTGCGTCAAGCAAGGTATTAATCATGAGGCCCTGGTCGTACAGCATTTTTTCAAAATGAGGGACTCGCCATTGTTCGTCGACAGAATAGCGATGAAAACCGCCGCCAACCTGATCATAAAGGCCGGCACGTAAGATATGATCGAGAGTGCGGCTGACCATTTCATGCGAACGGCTGGCGGGCTGGCTGATGCTGTATTGCAACAAAAAATCAAAAATAGCGCTGCGTGGAAACTTGGGAGCATGACCAAAACCGCCGTATTCTTTGTCGAAACTGTCGGTGAAATGCCGGAAAGCGTTTTCGATGCTGGAGAATTTAAGCTGGCCTTTGGTGTGCTTGTTTTGTAAATGTGAGCGAATGATATCGGTCACCTCATCGGCGACGTTATTGACCTTTGATCTGTCATCACTCCAGAGTGTCACCACACTGTTTAAAATTTCTTCAAGACCTTTATGCCCGTCTTTGCTAACTGGCGGCAAGTAAGTCGCGGCAAAGAATGGCTTCAGCTGGCTATTGGCAATGATAGTGGTTGGCCAGCCGCCATAGCCGGCTAATATTTCCGCCGCTGTGATGTAGATGCGGTCAATATCCGGTCGTTCTTCCCGGTCGACTTTAATGCTGATGAAGTGCTGATTGAGAATTTTGGCGATGTTTTCATTTTCAAAGGACTCGTGTGCCATGACATGGCACCAGTGGCAAGTCGAGTAGCCAATTGAAATGAACAGTGGCTTATCTTCTTTGCGGGCCTTGTTAAAGGCTTGCTCTCCCCAGGGGTACCAGTCTACCGGGTTATAGGCATGTTGCAGCAAGTAGGGGCTGGATTCATTAATAAGCCGGTTGGCTGGGCCTTTGCTGGCAGCGGCTGCATTCAACTGGGTGAGCAATAAACAGGTGATGAACAATAATTTCATGATGACTGTGTTGTTATGTGGTTGTTAACTATGACATCGAATGCCTGATTTTATTCCCATTATATGAAAAATAACCGGCGCTACTAGCATAGTATCTATTTGAAGCTTGGAGATAAATACAAGGCTTTATGCAATGATCAGCGGGCTGTTTTTAATGCCTGTCATGGCTAATGATGAGCAGGATTTGTGCAGCAGTTAAAGCGACTGTCGAAGTGACTAATATAATGAATTAGCTCTGTCTTTTTTATTCTCATGGTGTAAGCTAGGCAGCTGTTTTTGCTTGATAACCAGCTACCGGCATTGAGTTTGTATTCAAAATTTCATCAACGTTTAAAGGCTTTTAATTCGACCGCCTCGGCTGATATCTTTCAGTGTGGCGGTATCGGGCTAGAGAAAGAGAGCCTGCGGGTTTCCTCAGCCGGTACACTGTCACAAAAGCCGCACCCTGTTGCGCTGGGTTCTGCTTTGACTCACCCCAGTATTACCACCGATTATTCAGAAGCATTACTCGAGTTTATTACGCCGCCTTTCAAAGACGTACTGGAGTCGATGGATTTCTTGCGTGATACCCAGCAGTTTGTCTATAGCCAGCTTGAAGACGAGTTGTTGTGGTCGGCCAGTATGCCTTGCGTGGTGGCCGGAGAGACCAGTATTCCACTGGCGAAATACGGTAATTCAAATCTGGGGCAGATGAAAACAGTTTATCGGCGAGGGCTGGGTCACCGTTATGGCCGGGTCATGCAGGTGATTGCAGGCGTGCATTACAATTATTCATTCAAAGATGAGTTCTGGTCACATTATCAGCAGTTAGAGTCCGATACCGGTAACGCACAGGATTTTATTTCTGCGCGTTATTTTGATGTGCTGCGTAACCTGCAACGTTATGGCTGGTTAATTTCCTATCTTTTTGGTGCCTCGCCTGCCATATGCAAATCATTTCTTAATGGCCAGCAAACTAATTTGCAAGAATTTAATGAAAACTCATTTTATGAACCCTACGCAACCTCGTTACGGCTGGGTGAAATTGGGTATCGGAATTCGCGCGAAAGCGAAGTTGGCATAACGGCCAATTACAATAGTCTGCAGGAATATATAGAGGCGCTAAGGTGTGCGATCGAAACGCCTTATGCTGGTTACGAGGACATCGGTATTGTAAAGGACGGCGTCTACCAGCAGCTTAATGCCAACATCCTGCAGATTGAAAATGAGTATTACAGCAGTGTCCGTCCCAAACAAATATTACAGGGGCTGGAAAAGCCGGTGAATGCCTTGCGCGACCGCGGGGTGAGGTATATAGAACTGCGCTCGGTGGATATCAGTCCGTTCGACCCGTTAGGCGTTAATGAAGACCAGCTTCGTTTTATTCAGGTGTTTATCATTTTTTGTTGTTTGCAGCAGAGCCCGGCTTTCGGCAGTGCTGAACGCAAAATGATTGATGCTAATTTATTACTCACGGCGCACAGGGGGCGTGAGCCTGGCTTGATGCTGGATACACTAAAAGGCAAGCAAGAACTGAAACAATGGGCAGCTGAAATTCTTGATCAGTTAATGCCGCTGGCAGATGTGCTGGACCAGAGCCATACAGGCAGCCCTTACAAAAATGCCTGCGAAAAGCAGCTTGAATTAATAGAGCATGCTGATAAAACACCGTCGGCAATGATTTTGAATTCGATGAAAGATAATGATGAAGGTTTTTTCCATTTTTCCAAACGCATGTCGGATAAACATCATCAGTATTTCAATAACCTGCCGGTTATCAAAGAGCGGCAGTCGCATTTTCAGGGCTTAGCTAAAGAGTCATTGTTAAAACAGCAGGCGATTGAAGCGGCGGATCAGCAATCATTTAGTGAGTTTCTACAGATGTATTTTGATCGCTGCTAGATTGTTAGCGTTTTTTTTTGTTCGTGATGAGCTGGCAGCGTAACAAAAAACGTACTGCCGAATCCGTATTCACTTTCAAACCTTATTTGTCCCTGCATTTTTTCAACCAGCTTTTTGGTAATTGTCAGGCCTATGCCGCTGCCTTCAATTTTTCCGGGGTTAGCAAGTGCGCGTGAAAAAGGAGCGAAAATTGTATCTTTTAGTTCGTCTTTTATGCCAATGCCGGTATCTTTAATGCTGAGCTGGTACTCGCATTGATTTATAAGCCGCAGATCGATGGTTATCAGTCCCTTTGGTTTGTTGTATTTGATTGCGTTACTGATTAAGTTTATGCAAATTTGTTTCAGGCGCTGTCTGTCAGCCATGACAGGGCATTGGCCAGAGGACAGATGCCTGATAGTGACACTGTGCTGGTTGGCAATGGGTTTAACTAAGCCTATGCAGTCGATTAATATCTCATTCCAGTTCAGGACTTCCATAGTGCTTACATCTTTTCCTGATTCGATTTGAGACAAATCAAGGATTTCATTAACCAGTGATAACAGGTGTTTGCCAGCGGTTAAAATTTCGCCGGTGCTGTCAAGGATTTCAGGGTTGTTGTGGGCCTCGAGTCTGACTAGCTGGCTGTAGCCCAATATGGCGTTTAAGGGTGTGCGGATTTCATGGCTCATTTGTGACAGAAATTCAGATTTTGCATTGTTAGCATGCTCAGCAATAAGCTTCGCGCGCGCCAGCTGCTGTTCGGTTTGTTTGTGCTGCTGGATTTCATAATGTAATTTGCTGGTTCTTTCTTCAACCAGTTCTTCCAGCTGTTGCTGGTGCTGGTAAAGTGCTGTTTTTGAGTTGGCGAGCTTGCGGTTAATGGAAAACAAATAAAGTGTATAAACGAGAATGGCAATCAAAAAACCGATGCAAAGAAAAATTAACTCTGTTTCTTCATGCCATAGATTGCTAAGCGTGATGTGACGGTATTTGATATCAGCAATCAATTGATTGACTTCACTGTAATCAAGTGGTGCCTGCCAGTTAATATACCTGCCGTCAATGGCTGCCTTTGAATCCGCTTCTATCTCAAGCAGGGCATGAAAAACTTTGTTAGACAGTATGCTGTCAACATGACCAAGTACAGAAAACGGCCATTCCGGGTAAAGCCTTGTGCTATGAATACTGGAAAGCTTATCTTGCTGTTGATTTATAATTTTAAGCTTATTGGGGGCCAGATTGTTTTCTGCAATTAACTGCTCGATGATGCTGCTTCTGACGACACCAATATCGACTGTTTTGTTGAGAACGGCATTGATAACAGACTGGTGGGAATTGTCATCGCTGAATTTAACATCGCTGCTGTCTTCATAAGGGTCGATGCCATGAAATAATAATTCCCTATAGACCATTTTCCAGCCGCCAAACGCTTCGGGGTGAACGCCCATGATGCTTTTGTCTTTTATATCACTCAGAGTATTGATATCGGCATTGTCAGAATGGGTGAAAATAACGCTGGAGTAAAAGCTCGAGGCTAAACCATCGGCTTGTTTTTTGTTGAGGGTTAAAATGCGGGTTGCGCCGTAGCGTTTATTAAGGTCGGCATAAGCCAGAGGGGAGGTCAGTACAAAGTCAATGTTTTTATTTTTTACGCTGCGCCGCATTTTTGCGAAATCGATAATAGGAACTAGTGAGAAATGATAACCAGGAATTTTTTGGCTTAAGGCGGCGGCAGTTGCAGCCCACTGATGGTTCGCTTTTTCAATACCGTTAATGGCGCGCACACCGATGCGTAACTCCTGGTCTTTATTTTGAGCTGATAATGTCGTTGTCACCAGCAATAATGAAATAAAGAAAAAACGTTTCAGGCGAGCAAGAATCTGTCTCATTAGGCTTATATTGTTATAGTTGTATCTAAATTGAATGAGTCTGATTGTATAGAGACTCATATACCTTGTAAAGAATAAGGTTATTAGCAGGTGTTATGAGTTGTTATTGTGGTTCGGGTGAGTTGTTTGAAGTGTGCTGCCAGCTGCGTCATCTTGTGCATGAGCGGGCTGATACGGCTGAAAGTTTAATGCGCGCTCGCTATAGTGCTTATGTGCTGGGAATGACTGAGTTTCTAAACAGAACATGGCTGGATGGAGACGGTGTTGAATCAGCAGCTGACCTAAAGGTGGTCAATTGGTGCGGGCTTGACATAGTGTCGACCCGAGCAGGCATGAAGTCTGATAGCGAAGGCTGGGTAGAATTTAAAGCGTATTTTATTGAACATGACAGGCTTTTTTGTTTGCATGAAAACAGCCACTTTGTACAAAACCAGGGGCACTGGTTTTATAAAGAGGGAGAGTTATATCGGCATGAACCGAAAGAGCTCGCTCTTAATGCGGAGTGCCCGTGTGGCAGCGGTAAAAAATACAAGCGCTGCTGTCGTCGGCAGTTGTAAAGTTAAAATTGATCTAGCGCATATTTAATCAAATAATTGTTTGTTAACATTAGTTTTAGCAAATTAACTAATGCCAATAGATGCCTTTATTAAATAGTTATATTGTTAATTTCATTTATTATTCTATTATTCTATTATTCTATACTTATCTTTCAACCCCTATTCTATAAGCCTCTTAGCCACTGTAAGGCATTTATAATATTTTATATGGGATGATAAAATACTTTTTATTGCCGTTTTCATGATCTTTGTAGGCAGCGCGCTAAAAATCTATTATTCTGCGATGGCTTAAAGTTTGAAATACTGCATAAAAGGTATGGTATTTGTGCTGATTATGCGTTGGATCCCTTTAAGTATAAAAAATGTTAATAATAAATGGGGGATGGCATGTCAGTACTACTCCGTACAATTAAGGCGATAAGCCTAATGTTCGTTAGTACCGAACTGTTTGCGGCAGCGCAAATGGACCTGACACCTGGTGTGACTGCAATCAGTCAAGAGGTTTACGAGCTCCACACATTAATATTGTGGATCTGTGTAATCATCGGTGCCGGTGTCTTCGGTGTAATATTTATATCTATATTCAAACATAGAAAATCTAAGGGCGCCGTTGCGGCGAACTTCCACGATAACATGACTGTTGAAGTCTTATGGACTGTTATTCCGTTTTTGATATTGATTGGTATGGCTATTCCAGCTGCCAAGACATTAATTAAAATGGAATCGCCAGCTGATGATGCAGAAGTGACGATTAAGATCACAGGTTATCAATGGAAGTGGAACTACGATTACATGCATGAAGGTTTTAATTACTTCAGTAATCTGGCTCAAAGCAGCAAAGACGCGGTCAATTCAGATAATCCAAAAGACCGGGAAGGTATTAATTATCTGTTAGACGTGGATAACCGTATGGTTATTCCTGCAAATAAAAAGGTTCGTTTTCTGATGACGTCAAATGATGTTATCCACTCCTGGTGGGTGCCTGATTTTGCGGTTAAGAAAGATGCGATTCCAGGTTACATCAACGAAGCATGGACGATTGTACCGAAAGAAGGTGTCTATCGCGGCCAGTGTGCCGAGCTTTGTGGTAAAGACCACGGCTTTATGCCGATTGTTGTTGAGGTTAAATCAGAGGCTGATTACGCGGCCTGGGTTGCTGAGAAAAAAGGTGTTGCCGCAGCGGCCGCAGCTGGTGACAGCAAAACCTGGACAATGGATGAGTTAATGGCAAAAGGTAAGGATATCTACAATGCCTCTTGTGCCGCTTGTCATATGGCAGAAGGTCAGGGTATACCTGCTGCAGGTTTCCCGGCACTTAAAGCTAGTGCTATTGCAACAGGGCCTGTTGCTGCTCACTTAGATATCGTTATCAATGGTAGTAAAGTAAATCCTGCCATGGCTGCTTATGGTGCTCAGATGTCTGATGCCGATCTTGCAGCAGTAATTACTTACGAGCGAAATGCTTGGGGTAACAATACTGGTGATGCCGTTCAACCTGCCGATGTAAAAGCGGCTAGAAAATAATTGGGGGATGCTCAAATGAGTGATGATCATCACGATCATAAGCCTACGGGCTTAGGCCGCTGGTTATTCAGCACCAACCACAAAGACATCGGAACGATGTACCTATGGTTCAGCTTTATTATGCTGTTCATCGGTGGTGGTATGGCCATGATAATACGCGCCGAGTTATATCAGCCTGGTATGCAGCTGGTAGATCCGGATTTCTTTAATCAAATGACTACCTTGCACGGTCTGATCATGGTATTTGGTGTGATCATGCCAGCCTTTGTTGGTTTTGCGAACTGGTTAGTGCCAATGATGATTGGTGCACCGGATATGGCATTGCCACGTATGAACAACATGAGCTTCTGGATACTTCCCTTTGCTTTTGGTACGTTGCTTAGCACGCTGTTTATGGAAGGTTCTGCGCCGAACTTCGGCTGGACTTTCTACGCACCGCTATCAACCACATACGGGCCGGCATCGACGGACTACTTTATCTTTGGTGTTCACTTAATGGGTATCTCATCCATTATGGGTTCGATCAACGTTATCGTAACCATCCTGAATATGCGTGCGCCTGGCATGACATTAATGAAGATGCCTATCTTTGTCTGGACATGGTTAATCACCGCTTTCTTATTGATCGCGGTTATGCCGGTGCTTGCAGGTGTGGTAACAATGATGTTAACTGACCGTAACTTCGGTACTTCGTTCTTCGAAGCCGCAGGTGGTGGTGATCCGGTTATGTTCCAGCATGTATTCTGGTTCTTCGGTCATCCGGAAGTTTACATCATGATCTTGCCTTCATTTGGTATCATCTCGCAGATCATTCCTACGTTTGCACGTAAGAAACTGTTTGGTTACAGCTCAATGGTGTATGCAACCGCATCGATTGCGATTTTGTCATTCATCGTCTGGGCGCATCACATGTACACAGTCGGCATGCCATTGGCAGGCGAACTGTTCTTCATGCTGGCAACCATGCTGATCGCAGTACCAACGGGTGTTAAGGTCTTTAACTGGACGGCAACTATGTGGAAAGGTTCGCTCACTTTCGAAACACCTATGTTGTTCTCGGTTGCTTTCATTATCCTGTTCACCATCGGTGGTTTCTCAGGTCTGATGATGTCAATCACGCCAGTGGATTTCCAGTATCACGATACTTACTTCATCGTGGCTCACTTCCATTACGTTCTGGTTACCGGTGCATTGTTTGCGATCTTCGCAGGTGCGTATTACTGGCTGCCTAAATGGACCGGTAACATGTATGACGAAACACTGGGTAAAGTCCATTTCTGGATTTCACTGGTGTCGGTTAATGTCCTGTTCTTCCCAATGCATTTCTTAGGTCTGGCGGGCATGCCTCGTCGTATTCCTGATTACGCATTGCAGTTCACTGACTTTAACCAGATGGCGTCAATCGGTGCATTTGTATTCGGTGGTATTCAGCTGTTATTCCTTTACATCGTGATCAAGTGTATCCGCGGTGGTGAGAAAGCAACTGACCAGGTTTGGGAAGGCGCGGAAGGTCTTGAGTTTGAGCAATTGCCATCTCCAGCACCTTTCCATAGCTTCACTCAAGCTCCGGAAGTGAAATAAGGAAACGACAATGACTGACCAGAACCAACAAAAAAACGAAAATAGCAAAGTGGTTAAAAAACTACTGCTGGCAACCGTCTTTATGTTCGGTTTTGGTTATGCATTGGTTCCCCTGTATAACATTTTTTGTGACATAACCGGTTTGAATGGAAAAACCAGTGATCAAGCTGCTGTCGTTAAAGCGGCAGATATTGATAATAATCGCTGGGTAACGGTTGAGTTCATTGGTAATCTCAATGACAACATGCCGTGGAAATTCAGGCCGGCTATTTCAAAAATGAAAGTACGCCCGGGAGAACCAAGTCGAATCAATTATGTCGCTAAGAACGTATCATCCAGTTCAATTACTGGAAATGCCGTTCCTAGTGTATCGCCTGGACAGGCTGCAAAATATTTTACAAAGACAGAATGTTTTTGTTTTACGCAGCAAGAATTAAAGTCGGGTGAAGAAAAGGAAATGCCTGTAGTGTTTATCGTCGATAAAAATTTACCGAAACGCATAAATACGGTGACACTTTCTTATACATTCTTTAATAGTCCAGTGGCAAAGAAAGAGAAATCTTCTGTGTCGATGGCAAAAAAATAAAGGGTAAGTATTATGTCTACAAATGATGGATATTATATTCCCGAACCCAGTAAATGGCCGATAATTGCAAGTCTTACATTATTTGTCACAGTGTTCGGAGCAGTAAATACAATTCATGGAACAAGCTTTGGTATGCCGATCCTCATGATTGGTCTCATATCTGTTTTAGCGATGATGTATGGCTGGTTTAGTACAGTTGTTGCAGAATCGCCTAGCTATAACGGCCAGGTCGATGTCTCATTCCGAATGGGTATGATGTGGTTCATCCTTTCTGAAGTGATGTTCTTCGCGGCGTTCTTCGGTGCATTATTCTACGCGCGTGTTTTAGTCATGCCGTGGTTAGGTGGTGCCGGCAATAATGCGATGACGCATGAAGTGTTGTGGCCGACGTTTGAAGCCGTCTGGCCGATTCTGACTAATCCTGATAATACGGCATTTGTTGCGCCTAAAGAAGCGATGGGTGCATGGGGTCTGCCAGCAATCAATACACTGTTGCTGTTAACATCTTCTGTTACTTTGACTATTGCGCATCATGCGTTACGTAAAGGTGAGCGTGCGAAGTTAAATTTGTGGATGATTGTTACGCTGGCGTTAGGTGTCGCATTCCTGGTGTTACAGGTTGTCGAGTATATGCACGCATATGACGACGCAATGGGTTTGACTTTGGCATCAGGTATTTATGGTAGTACCTTCTTCATGTTGACCGGTTTCCACGGTTTCCATGTAACGATTGGTGGCATCATGATCGCGGTTATGCTGGTGCGTTGCCTGAAAGGTCACTTTACGGCAGATAATCACTTCGCATTCGAAGCGGCTGCCTGGTACTGGCATTTCGTTGACGTGGTATGGTTAGGTCTGTTTATCTTTGTTTACATTTTATAAAAAGCTATCTTGTGCGCGAGAGCAATGTTATAAACAAATTGCTCTCGAATCACAATATCCGCTTTTTAGTAAGTGAAGGTTAGGTAATTGCATGGGGTGTGATCCATCCCATGTAAGCTCCGAAGAAAATAAGAAAAAAGAGTAAGACAGAAAGAGCAATGCGATAAGTAAGCGAATTAACCACTCCATCGGGGTTACGTTCTTTGCGTACCATATGATATAGGGCTCTACCCAGACTCGCTAAGATCATAAGTAAAAGAATAATGATGATGGATTTGAATAACATAGCTATACCATTTTTAAATCAGTGAAAGTACACTGATTGTATATTGAATTGATGACTCGAACTATGCTGGATTTACGATTATTTACAATCAGGCTCGGGTCCTACGCGTTTAGTCCGAAATTAATACCAACAGTGGTTACACTGCTGTTGTTATATCTGTTGTATTCATTAGGGCTGTGGCAGTTGTCACGTGCCGAAGCCAAGCAAAATCTCAAGCAGCAAATTGATACGCGTCGCGAATTAAAACCAGTTGAGCTGGAATTATTGCCAAATGCCGATCAGGACAGGCAGTTTGTGCCCGTTACACTAAGGGGTTTTTTCGATACCAAAAAAAGCTTCCTGCTGGATAATAAAGTCATGGAGATGAAAGCCGGCTATCAGGTGGTTACACCCTTTAAAAATGAAAGCGGTGGCTGGGTGTTAGTCAACAGAGGCTGGATAGAGAGGTCACAATACCGCACTGAGCTGCCAGTGTTCGGAACGCCTGAGGGCGAGATAACATTAGCTGGTTTCGTGCGCACCCCCTATGAAAAAGTCTTTATGCTTGAAGACCAGCAATATGACCTGAGCCGGTGGCCAGTGATAATACAAAGCGTTAATATAGAAGAACTGGCCGGTGTTTTAAATAGTGAGCTAAAGCCATTTGTAGTATTGCTGAATCAGGACTCGGCAGCTGGTTTTAACCGGAGCTGGCCCGCTTATAAGTTAGATAGTCAAAAACACATTGGTTATGCTGTGCAATGGTTTGCTCTGTTTTGCGCGTTACTCGGCATATTTTTTATAGTTAACACAAAAAGAAATGAAAACAATGAATGAAGAAGTAAATAATAATAATTTTAAACCGTATATGTTATGGCTGCTGATATTTACTTTCATTGCGCCAATTGCTGCAGCGTACTGGTTATATAACGTAGGCGGTACTGAGAACACGGTTAACCGCGGGGAATTTATCAATCCTGTGGTGCAGTTGCTGGATATGCAGCTGCAAACTGTCGGCGGAGAAGTTGCAACAGAAAAGCAGCTATATGGCCACTGGCATATGATGTTTTTTATGAATGCCGATTGCGATAAAAAATGCGAAGAAACCATTTACACTATGCGTCAGATTAAAACCTCTTTGCATAAAGAGTCACCAAGGTTTGTTAATCTGCTGATCCATTTTGATAAAAATATCAGTGATGAGTTCCGCGCCAAGATCGAGTCGCACTATGCGAATTTTGACCGTTATATTGGCGATAAAGAGGTGTTTAACCGCATGCTGGGCTATTCAGGTGAAGAGCTGGCAAATAAAAACATTATCTTTATGGTAGATCCGATTGGTAATGTTATTTTGAAATACAGCAGAGACAAAACCGCTAAAGATATTATCAGTGATATTAAAAGACTGCTAAAAGCATCGCAAATTGGGTAAGACTATGAAGAATCTATTAACACACAAACTAACATTTGGTACAGCGTGTCTCGCACTTGTTGTGATTTTACTCGGCGCATGGACTCGACTGAGTGATGCCGGTCTTGGTTGTCCGGACTGGCCGGGTTGTTACGGTCATTTAACCGTACCGCAATCAGAGCAGGCTTTGTCTAAAGCGAAAGAATTATTCCCCGAACATCAAGTGGTGGCTGAGAAAGCATGGCCGGAAATGATTCATCGCTATTTTGCGGGCACACTGGGTTTGCTGGTTTTTTTGATCACTTTTTTATTAATTAAGTATAAAGAACAAACAAAAGGCATGCTGCCGCTGGCCGTCGGGCTCAGTGTCCTGATTGTATTCCAGGCGCTTTTAGGTATGTGGACGGTTACCCTGGGACTCTGGCCTTTAACGGTGATGGGGCACCTGTTAGGTGGCTTCGTGACCCTGAGTATGCTTTGGTATATTACATTAAGGCTGCGCGATCGGCAGCTTGAATTTCATCAGCATGAATTAAAAGGCCTGGTGAAAATAGCGATAGTGGTGGTTATCTTGCAGATATTTTTAGGTGGCTGGACCAGCTCAAACTATGCCGCCATCATCTGTACAGACTTTCCGAGCTGTCAGGGCAGCCTGTTTCCGCCAATGGATTTTATCAGTGCATTTCAGTTATGGGGGCATGGTGTTGATAATTATGAGTTTGGTATCTTAGGCAATGATGCGCGTGTAACCATTCAATGGACACACCGTTTAGGTGCTTATATCACCATCGCCGTTATCGGTTTTATGTTAATGAAAGTATGGCAATATAAACGCTTAAGAAATTTACTGAAAATCATTGCTGGCTTGTTAACGTTGCAGGTGATTCTGGGTATCAGCAATGTTTTGTTTTCTATTCCGATGGCTATTGCGCTTGCCCACAATGGTATTGCGGTAATGCTGTTATTAAGTCTGGTAACATTATTTCATTATATGTCTTTGCCAAAAGAGAGATTTTGATTATGAGTGAAGCGGATGCTGTAATGAATGAAACAGGCCGTGCAGGCTGGCACGAATATTATGAAATGTGTAAACCGAAAGTGGTTGCGCTTTTAATACTGACGTCTGTCGTCGGAACCGTGCTGGCTTTTCCAGCCTGGGCTATTGAATGGGATATTTTGATTGTTGCAAACCTGGGTATTGGTCTGGCAGCAGCGTCTGGTGCTGCTGTGAATCAGCTGGTTGAATATAAAACAGATGCCAAGATGAGAAGAACGGAAGGTCGGCCCTTACCAACGGGGCGCTTAAATGTTAAACATGCCTTTATCTTTGCCGTTGTGCTTGGCGCTGTGTCAATGGCAATTCTGGTGCTGTATATCAATGTACTGACGGCCGTACTGACGTTTGCCAGCCTGATTGGTTATGCGGTGATATATACCATGTATTTAAAACGTGCTACGCCGCAAAATATTGTGATTGGTGGCCTGGCTGGAGCGACGCCACCATTGCTCGGCTGGACAGCCGTCACAAACGCGGTCGATCCTTATGGGTTATTGTTAGTGCTGATTATATTTACCTGGACGCCGCCGCATTTTTGGGCGCTGGCAATTCACCGACGTGATGACTACGCTAAAGTGGCTATTCCAATGCTGCCCGTTACCCACGGTATAAAATATACAAAGCTGGCGATTGTCGCTTATACCATTCTGATGTTTATCGTCACCCTGTTACCTTATCTTGCCTATTATGCGGGCTGGATATATTTAACGGCGGCCGTCGTTTTGGGTGGCTACTTTATTTATAAGTCGTTTGAACTGATGTTTACAGAACGCGAAAAGGCAGCGATTCAGACCTTTGTCTATTCGATTAATTATTTAATGTTATTGTTTGTCGCTCTGGTGGCAGATCATTATATTTTGAGTTGAAAAATGAATAAATTAACAAAGCTAGCGATGGTGTTATTGTTATCGATATTCTCTATGTGGGCCGGCTTTAAATTAAGCTCGGTGATTGATCAGGATAAAAACATAACGCCGATTATTGAAGGTACCGTGCTTCATCCTGCGCGGCAGTTGAGTCAGTTTCAACTGATGGATCAGCGCCGACATGATTTTGGGTTGCCGCAATTAACCGCTAAATGGTCTTTAATTTTCATTGGCTATACAAATTGCCCGGATGTTTGCCCGAACACGCTTTCGGTTTTGAAGCAGGCTTACATCGATATGGGTGTTATAAAAATGGAACTGCCGCAGGTCGTTTTTGTGTCAATAGATCCGCAAAGAGATGATGCAGAAATTCTGGGTGACTATGTCTATTACTTTGACCCTTCGTTTGTTGCGATCACCGGCAAAAAAGCGGAGCTGGATAATTTGTCAAAGCAACTCAGTTCAGTTTATCTGAAAGCGGCGGGCGCTAGCGGCGACCTGACAAAAGATGATTATTTATATGACCACAGCGCTGCGATATTGGTAGTCAACCCAAAGGCGCAGCTTCAGGCTGTTTTTACCGCGCCACATAATAAACTGGGTATAGTCGATGGTATGCAAAAGATTATCGCGTTCTATAACAAACAGTAAAAAATAGCCTGAGATGAGCTGTTTTCCGTCTGTCTCGGGCAATGCGTGTGAACATTAATCGGCCTCAATTGAATTTTTTATTTACTTTTCAGAGGCTTAAGAAATATTAGTTTATTAGTTTTTTCTGTCATACTTATGGATATAAAAACTGTTTGATTCATCAGTTTTTTTCTTATACTCTGTATAAGATTATATTTTAAAGGTATTTGAGCTTTAGAATTTAACCAGCTAAATAATAAACGTGATACGGCAGATTAAAATGCTGCGTGTTTCGTTTTCCCGACCAGGCTAATGAAACGTACTATGTCAGTACCGATTTAAAAGAGTTGCTTGTACTTGCGCTGTTAACACAAAAACAATGAACGGCCACCGTACTCTTTAGTTGAAATCGTTACACGTTTTATTGAAAGAGTCTGACAGCCTAACGAGGAATAAAGGTGGATACTCATGAATGAAACAACCCTAAACCAGAATGATGATAGTCATACTGAAGAACTTAAAAGACAAAAAATAATTATTAATCAGCTTGATATCAGCAGTCCTGGAAAATGGCTGAAGGCAGGCTGGAATGATATCAAGACTACACCGCTGGCAAGCCTTGCATACGGCACTTTATTTGCTGCCATCGGCATGCTTCTGGTTTATGCCTATTCGAGTTCATCGCATCTGGTTTTTGCGATTACAACAGGCTTTCTTTTGCTGGGGCCTTTTCTGGCTGTTGGCTTATATGCCATAAGCAGAAACACGCAAGATACTGCAAAATGCGAAACAAAAATGTCTTTTTTTAAAGGTATTAAAGCCGGTTGTGGCAATCCTGATTGTATTGCAATGTATGCTTTATTGCTGGGCATCATTACGGTTGCCTGGGTAAGGCTGTCGGCAATACTGGCTGCTTTGTTTTTTAATTCGGCACTGCTAACCTCGCATGATATGTCAGTCATGGAATTATTGTATTCAGAGAACAGTGTTGGCTTTTTAACCATGTATATTGCGATCGGTGCCATAATTGCGCTTTTTGTGTTTTCGATAAGCGCGATTTCCATTCCAATGATTATGGATAAAGAGATGGATTGCATCACCACATCTATTACCAGCTTTAAAGCCGTAATGAAAAATAAAATACCAATGCTCTACTGGGCGATGTTAATCGTACTTTTTACCGGCATAGGCATGGCAACTTTTGGTATCGGTTTGATTATCACTATGCCGCTGATCGGGCATGCAACATGGCACGCTTATCGTGACCTGATCAAGACTGAGCAAGCCGCGTAATAACAGCAATAAAAAAGCCGGACAAGTCCGGCTTTTTTATTTTCACACGCATAGTATCGAAACTAATACATCAACAGATACAGTTCATTGCCTTCGATCGACAGGCTTAATTCTTCGAGGCTGCTGCCGGCACATGGCCCGGACAGGCAGTATCCGCTGTCTATTTCAAAAAGCGCATTATGTACACAGCACTGAATAAACGCATGATCAAGGTCAAGGAACTGGTTTTGTTGCCAGTTTAAACTGGCACCGGTATGCGGGCAGCTGTTCTTATAGGCAAAAAACTGACCGTCTTTGTGGATAACAAATATCTCGTGGGTCTTTCGCCTGTCTTCTAAACTGAATTCGCAGGCCCCCGGGTCAGCAATGCTGTCAAGCGTACAGAGTTTGAATTTCATGCGTTGCTCTATGCTCAAAGAATGAGATAATAACAGCATTTACTGACTTATAATTAGAAAAAACAATGACATTAGAACAGCTGCTGTTGATTTCAATTACCATTTTGAGTGGCGTGATGCTGATAATATTAATTAGTCAGCTGAGAAGGCAGGATGTCATGTCAGGCAGAGCTGATGAGCAAGCGCGGCAGTTCGAGATATTAAGGGCCCTTGTTGAGCAAAAAATTTCACATATGCTCGAGTCAATGACAGCGTTTCAGAATCAGTTAAAAATCAACGAAATCGAAAGCCGTGAAAGTCAGAGTAAAAGAATTTCAAATCTAGAAAAAGAACTGAGTGGCAAGTTTAATGAATTCAAAACTGACATGGCTGAGCTGCTGTTTAAAAATAATGAGTCTAACCAGAAAAATCAGGCAGAATCACTAAAAACGCTCAACCAAACACTGGTTGAAAACAGCAAACAGCAAAATGAACAGATTGCCAAATCGCTTAAATCGTATGCTGACGAGTTTGGTAAACGCGTCGACAGCCTGACCGATAAGACAGATTTCAGATTAAAAGAAATCAGCGGCCAGGTTGAGAAAAAGCTGGGAGAAGGTTTTGATAAGACCACAGAGACCTTTGCCAATGTGCTCAAGCGACTGACATTGATTGATGAGGCGCAGAAAAAAATTACCGAGTTGTCGGGTAATGTGGTGAGCCTGCAGGAAGTGCTGGCCGATAAGCGTTCACGAGGTGCCTTTGGTGAGGTGCAGCTATCGGCTCTGGTGGCGAATGTGATGCCGGCGCAAAGTTATGCGCTGCAATTTGGGTTATCAAATAATACACGGGTTGATTGCATGCTATTCTTGCCACAGCCGAGTGGCAATATCGCCGTTGATTCCAAGTTCCCACTAGAAAGTTATCAAAAGCTGAGCGCCTTTGATGTCACAGAGGCGGATAAACTCAAAGCTGAAAAGCAATTTAAGGCAGATATTAAGAAGCACATCAAGGATATAGCGGACAAATACATAATCCCGGGTGAAACGGCTGAGGGCGCGGTGATGTTCATACCGGCAGAGTCTGTGTTTGCAGAGATTCATGCGCATCACCCTGATTTGGTGGAAGAATCACAAAAGAAAAGAGTCTGGATGGTGTCGCCTACAACGCTGATGGCCGTATTAACAACCGCCAGAGCGGTTATCAAGGACGATGCAACACGCCAGCAGGTTCACTTGATTCAGGAGCATTTATCCAAGCTATCGGTCGAGTTTGGCCGTTTTGGCAGCCGCATGGAGAACCTGTCACGGCATATTTCGCAGGCACATAAAGATGTCGGCGAGGTAAAAATCACCGCTGATAAGATTAAAGGTCAATTTATTAGTATAGAAAAAGTGGAACTGGACGATATAACTAAAGAAATCGGTGTTTTAGACAGTAATGCTAAGTAATATTACTGGTTTGGGAAATATGAGCTATAGTTTCAATACTTTATAAAAATGTTAGCTATTCCATGGTTTTAGATTAGGTGTCTGAGAGAAAGTCTGTTTTGAAAATTATTGTATCAGTTATCATTTTAACGATTGCACTTTCTGCTCTGCTGCTAAGCGTTAATATCGCGTGGTTGCAGCTTGTCATAGCGCTGCTGATGTCTGCCGGTTATGCCCTGGCTGTGTCGCTGTATTATCGTCAGCAGCTTCAGCAACAAAATGAAAAAGTACCCGATGAAGAATTTACAGATCAGGTGGGCAAGCTTGTGCACCAGTTTTGTGATTTATCCATTGAAGTAGACCCATCGATGGAAGCGATTTCCCAGATCAAAAAAATTGTTAATGATTCGGTGATCAAGCTCAATAACAGCTTCCTGGCGTTAGGTAGCTTATCGGATCAGCAAAGCAATGAGCTCGAAGTCCTGGTTAAACATTTTTCAAGTGATGAAGAGGGCGACTCGGTCTCTTTCAGAAAATTTGCCGTCGAGCTGGAGGTGGTACTTAAGCAGTTTGTTGACATAATCGTTGATGTTAGTGATAAAGGTGTTGATGCGGCATATAAAATGCAGGATATGATTTCTGTGATGGATGAAGTGTTTGACCGGCTTATTGGTGTTCAAAAAATCGCATCGAAGACAAATTTACTGGCACTAAACGCTGCAATAGAAGCGGCCAGGGCCGGTGAAGTGGGCCGCGGTTTTGCTGTGGTTGCAGACGAGGTCAGAGAATTATCCCAACAAACCAGCATTTTGAATGAAGGTGTGCAGGAAAGGGCCAGGGCGGCTAAAGAAGGCCTGATATCGCTGAATGATGTCATTGGCGAGATAGCACAAATGGATATGAGTGCTACACTGAAAGCGAAAGACAATATTAATGACATGTTGACAAGTATCGACTCCGTTAACACAGAAGTGGGCACGGTTATCGACAATACGGCGAAAATTGCCTTTGATATCCGTGGCCATGTCTCAACGGCCGTGATGGCCTTGCAATATGAAGACGCAGTTGTACAGCTGTCGACACATATTGAAAACCTTCAAAATGGTATTAACGAGAAGATAAGCGTTTTTCAGTCGAACTCAGCGACACCGGTTAGTCTTGCACAACTAATAAGTATCAATGAATCGATTCAGAAAGTGGATAGAGAAGTAACAATGGCGCTGGAAGATAGCATTAGATCAACCTCTGTTGATTCTGGTGAAGTGGATTTATTTTAATATAGAGAAAGCATTATGGGTATAAGTAATCGTTTTATAAAAGAAGCCGGAGAATATCAGATAGCAGTCACTGGCAAGTTTGATTTTTCGCTGTTAAATGAGTTTCGTGATGCTTATGAAAGTGCACCGACAGACGCTAAAAAATATGTGATTGATATGCGTGCCGTGGACATGATTGATAGTTCGGCTTTAGGCATGTTATTAAAAATGAAAAGGGCACTGAATCTGGCCGATGGCGAGCTGGATATCATTAATTGCAGCACTAATGTTAAAAAGATACTGATGATAGCCAAATTTGAACTGATGTTCTCAATTCAGTAAATATGAAAATACTTGTCGTTGATGATATAGATAAAAACCGGTCTATTCTCGACCGTTATCTGACAGCCAAGGGTTTTGATGTGATTACGGCCTCCTCAGGTGCCGAGTCGATCGTCATAGTACATCAGGAAGAGATTGACCTCGTGCTGATGGATGTGAAAATGCCGGATATGGATGGTTATGAGGCCACCCGTCAGATCAAAGACATAGCATCGGAAAATTACCTGCCCGTTATTTTTGTCACCGCCTTATCAGAAGAAGAAGCATTAGAAGAAGCGCTGGCGGCAGGTGGTGATGATTTTATAAGCAAGCCAATCAGTTTTGGTGTGTTGTTGTCAAAAATCAATGCGCATTCCCGAATCAGGGAACTTCATATTGAAGTCAACCGAAAAAATAATGAACTAATCACGCACAATATTCGACTTAATCGGGAGCATGAACTGGTCTCGCATTTCTTTGACCAGGCACAAAAATTTTGTTTTTATGACGAAAAGATAGTTCGTTCATTCAGCATTCCAATGAGTACTTTCAGTGGCGACACGATACTGGTTGTGCGCAGGCCGCATGGCGGGCTGGCGATATTAATCGGTGATTTCACCGGCCACGGTCTATCTGCCGCCGTTGGCACGCTGCCTGTCTCGCAGGTTTTTTTCCAAATGGTGGAAGAGAATGCATTTATTGGTGATATTGCAAGAGAGCTTAATAAACAGGTGAATCTGTTGTTGCCGGTAGAAATGTTTTTTGCGGCATCGATTATCGAGCTTTCAGCCAAAGGTGATCGCCTGATGATCTGGCATGGCGGCATGCCAAATGCCTATTTGCTTGACCAGAAGACGAATGAGTTAACCACAATCAAAAGTGCACACCTGCCATTAGGTGTTCGTGAACAGGAAGAGTTTGATGATTCTGTTCAGCTGTTTTATGTCAACCAGCATCATAAGTTAGTAAGCTTTACCGACGGCTTGTCCGAGGCAGAGAATACTGATCTGGAAATGATTGAGGCAGACATGATTGAAGATGCCATAGTGGGCAGTGATGATATTATCAAATCAGTTATGGCGCTTTACCAGAGTTACAGTGAAGGCATCGCGCAATCAGATGACGTCTCCATTATCGAGCTGTCGTGTTTGCCGCTTGAGGCAGAAATAAAACCAGCGAATCCCGCTAACATCAAGGCCACCGTGCCATGGAATATCGAGCTTGTTGTTAATGACTATTTGCTAAAAAATGATGTTGTACAAAATATCATAGAATTAATCGGTGACTATACGCCATTAAAAGATCACAAGGGTATAATTCACACGCTGTTAACAGAGCTTTATAGCAATGCATTGGATCATGGTATTTTAGGCTTAGAGGGTGATGCTAAAAATAGCGTCGAGGCTTTTGACCGCTATTACCTCGAACGTCATAAACGCCTGGATTCATTAAAAGACTCATGCCTCACAGTAAAACTCAGTTATTTACCAGAAGAGCAGACGGCAGTGCTTAAAATCATAATGTCTCATAACGGCCGAAGCTTTAACCTTGATAACATAAAAGCCGCAGATGATGATATGCATGGCAGAGGCATGGACCTGATCAATGCCATATGTGAAGAGGTTGATTACAGTGATGAAGGACGCTGTGTTAGCGTCGCATATCGTATCTAACGGCGTTAAAGACCGGATAAGGCATACTGCACTATAGTGACCAGTACAGTGATGAAAAGCGCGGCAAAGATTAGTCCGCCCAGAATATAATGCCAAAGTTTGCCCTTATTGAAGTCTCTTTGCCGGTTTTTTTCTGTCTGAACACCAAACATGGCCGCTAATACACTGCCAAATGTCTGAAGAAATGAAACATTATCTGTCTCTTTGGTATCATCTTTTTTTACTTTCATGACTCGCCCGGGTTTTACTATCAGTATCGATCAAGGTACGATTATGCCTTAAACTAAATCAGAGTAACAGCCAGCCTAGGGAGAGCCAATGAATAAGCTACTATTGATAAGTGTGTTGCTGATGAGTCAGCAGGTTATGGCGAATGAAGTAAAAATCGTTGATGTAAAGCTTGTTAAGAAAAGTGCTGAGCACTACCGGGTGGATGTGACTTTATTGCACGGCGATACAGGCTGGGATCATTATGCGGACGGCTGGGAAATACTGGATCAGAATAAAAAGCGGATTGGGCAGCGAGTATTGGGCCATCCACATGTTAATGAGCAGCCTTTTACCCGTTCACTGCAGAATGCTGAGATAGCAAAAGCTAACCAGCATATTTATATCCGGGCGCATGATAAAATCCATGGCTACAGTAAATTATATAAAGTTAAATTAAACAAATAGTGGTAAGAAGTGTCAGACATAGATTCAGTTGTTAAGCTAACAGAAACAAAAATCAGCCAGGGATTTAATAAGGATAAGGCCGGCTTTAAACGCCGCCTGAAACGGATTACAGCGAGTATTAAATCAGGCGATGCGGAAAAAGCCGGGGCAACACTGAATCAGCTGTTAAAGCAGGCTGAGCACTCTGCGACTAGCCTGCAAATAAAACGATCGGCGGTCCCTGAATTCGACTTTCCCGATAGTTTACCCATTACAGCCCGGTTAGCGGATATTGAAGCGGCCATCAATCAACACCAGGTTGTGATTATATGCGGTGAAACCGGCTCGGGAAAAACCACGCAGCTGCCAAAACTCTGCCTGAGAATGGGGCGTGGCATCGATGGCCAGATCGGCCATACACAGCCGCGCAGGCTGGCAGCCCGCTCGGTTGCCGCGCGCATTGCCGAAGAGATGAATTCTGAATTAGGCGCAGCCGTAGGTTATAAAGTCCGCTTTAAGGACCAGTCATTGGATAGCAGTTATATTAAGCTGATGACCGATGGTATCTTGCTGGCCGAAATTCAAAAGTCACCGCTGCTGAAACAATACGACACCTTGATTATCGATGAAGCGCACGAGCGAAGCCTGAATATTGATTTTCTACTGGGCTATCTGAAGCGGCTGTTGCCGAAGCGGCCCGAGCTGAAAGTCATCATCACCTCGGCGACCATCGATCCTGAAAAATTCTCAGATCACTTTGACAAAGCCCCTATTATCCTGGTCTCAGGCAGAACCTACCCGGTTGAAGTGCGTTATCGCCCGTATGAAAAAATATCATTAAGCGAAGCCATAGCCGAAGCCGTCGATGAATTAATAAGGGAAAAAGAAGGCGATATATTGGTTTTCTTAAGCGGTGAGCGTGACATTCGTGATGCGGCAGAAGTGTTAAGAAAAAAACTGTACCGGCATACGGAAGTGCTGCCGCTGCTAGCGCGATTATCGGCTCAGGAGCAAAACAGAATATTTCATCCCGGGGGCCTAAGGCGAATAATACTGGCGACCAATGTGGCTGAGACCTCGTTAACCGTGCCTGGTATACGTTATGTTGTTGACAGTGGTTTAGCGCGAATATCAAGATACTCATTCAGAAGTAAAATGCAGCGCCTGCCGATTGAAAGCATTTCAAGAGCCGCCGCAGACCAGAGAAAAGGCCGTTGCGGAAGGGTGGCTGAAGGCATTTGTATCCGGCTATATGATGAGCATGATTTTAATGGCCGGGCTGAATTCACGGAAGCAGAAATTCACCGCACCAACCTGGCATCTGTTATCTTGCAAATGGCTTATACCGGCATGGGAGACATGGAAAACTTTCCCTTTGTCGATATCCCCGACCCGCGGCTGATTAACGATGGTGTTCGTTTATTAAAAGAGCTGAATGCTTATGATGACAATGGCATAACGGCAACCGGCAGAGAAATGGCTGCTTTCCCGCTGGACCCGCAACTTTCCAGAATGATAGTAGAAGCAAATAAGGAGAGCTGCTTAAAAGAAATGCTGATAATCGTTTCGGCACTGGCCATTCAGGACCCGCGCGAGAGACCGGTCGATAAACAGCAGGCAGCCGATGAGAGGCATCGGCCATTTCAAAACAAAAAATCAGATTTTCTGTTTTATATAAACTGCTGGCAGGCCTATCAGGAAAAAAGAAAAGAACTGTCGCAAAATAAAACCAGGCAATGGTGCAGCAAAAATTTTCTAGCCTATATGCGCATGAGGGAATGGCAGGATGTGCATGAGCAGTTAGTTTCGCAGGTAAAATTGTTAGGCTACCGGCTAAACATGAGTCCGCAACAAAAACAAAACAATGATGATAGCGAATATGATGCGGTTCACCGCTCGATTTTAACCGGCATATTAAGCCATATCGGTTTTAAAACAGAAGAAGAGCATTATTTAGGCACGCGGGGAAGAAAGTTTTTTATCTTCCCGGGCTCGGGCTTGTTTAAAAAGAAACCTAAATTAGTCATGGCGGCCGAGATAGTAGAAACCCAAAAAGTATATGCCAGGACAAATGCGGTCATTCAGCTGCAGTGGCTGGAGGAAAAAGCCAGGCACCTATTAAAATATCAGTATTCAGAGCCGCACTGGCAGAAAAAAACCTCACAGGTATCGGCCGATCAGTCAGCATTGCTCTATGGTCTGACAATTTATGCAAAAAAGAAAGTTAACTTCGGGCCGATAGACCCGGATGCAGCAAGAAAGATTTTCATCTGGGCACTGGTAAACGGCGAATACGAACCACGTGCCCGCTTTCTTTCACATAACCAGAGCCTGATGTCTGATATCCACCGTCTCGAAGCAAAATCAAGACGTCAGGATGTGCTGGTCGATGAGCAGGTGCTGTATGATTTTTATGACCAGCGAATAAAACAGGGCATTGCCAACGGGCCGGCTTTTGAAAAATGGTGGCAGCAGGAAATGAACAGGCAGCCTGAATTATTAAACATGCAGCGTGATGAGCTGATGCAGCATGATGCCAGTACCGTGAGCAAGGAGCAGTTCCCGGATGTAATGCGTTTTAATGGAATAAAGCTCAAACTTGAATATATATTTGACCCCAAGCTAAAGCATGACGGCATTTGTTTGCACGTGCCGTTAATTGCACTGAATGCAGTTGATGCGGTGCGCTGTGAATGGCTGGTGGCCGGTATGCTGAGAGAAAAAGTAATCGCGTTAATTCGATCCTTACCAAAAACCCTGCGTAGAAATTTTGTGCCGGTACCGGATTTTGCTGATGCCTGTCTGCAAAGCATGGTGCAGGGAGAGCGACCCTTAACGGTTGAAATGGCGGCACAGCTAAAACGCATTACCGGTGTTAGCATACCTTTTGATGCCTGGCGAACAGACTTGCTCGATGATTATTTATTTATGTCGTTCAAGTTAGTAGATAACCAGGGTGATGTGATTAAGCAGAGCAAGGATTTGCTGGGCCTGCAGCAGCAAACTGAAAGTGATGTGATCGTGCATGAGGTATCAGAAGATTTGTCAGCTTACGAAATTGACTCGGTCGTGCAGTGGGATTTTGGTGAGCTAAAAAATGAGATAGTGATTCAACAGGCGGGCATCGAGTTAACGTTCTATCCGGCGTTAAAAAAAGAAGGCAGTAAAGTTGCCTTGCGGCTGTTTGATAATCAGCAGCAGGCCGCACATTGCATGGGCAGAGGTCTCAGCCAGTTAATTCGCATTAATCTCTCGGAGCAGCTGCACACTATGCAGCAGACACAAAAAGGCCTGCAGGCGATGTGTTTATTGTATCGCAATATAGGCAGTTGTCAGGATTTAAGCGATGACCTGATGGCGGTGAGCATCAATGATGCGTTTGCACTGGATCCTTTGCCCTTAAACGCCAGTGACTATCATAAAGTACTGCATGACGGCAGAGAAAAAATGTCGGATACTTTAAAAACACGTTACATGCAGTGTGCAGAAATCTTAGAGCTTAATCACGGTATTCAGAAACGCTTAAAGAAACTGCCGCTTAACCTGCTTGATGCCGGTTCAGATATACAGGATCAGTGTCAGCATCTGTTGTTTAAACACTTCATGCTGGAAACCCATGCCAGGCAACTGTCATATTTTCCACGTTATCTTAAAGCGATCAATGCCAGACTGGACAAGCTGGAAAGTGATAATAGTAAAGACCGTGCTTTAAGGCTGAAAGTCCAGCCTTACTGGGATAATTATAAAAACCGGCTAAAGGCTTTGCAGCAACAAAAACATCAGTCAGTCGTGCTCGAAGAGTTTCGCTGGCTGATCGAAGAATACCGTGTTTCATTGTTTGCACAGTCACTTAAAACCGCTGTTCCCGTCTCTGAAAAACGGCTTAACCAATGCTGGGAAGAGGTGAAACTCGGTGTTTAAATGCAGGCTGGCAGTTTATAGTCTATAAATAATTAAAAGATAATAATGGTTAAATCCAGATTTTATGGACGAAGACAATAAGATAAGCGATCTGCGCAGTAATATCCGGCATCCAATAGAAGTGCCTATCAGGCTGATAGATGAAAATGGTGCCGAACATAAAGCCGTCTCGGGAAATGTCAGTGACTGTGGATTGTATCTAAGCATCACGCTGGAAAAACGCCCGGCCATAGAAAGCATTGTACAGGTTCAGGTGATGACACCTCTGGGTGATGGCAGTGATGCGCCGATTAACCGGGCACGTGTTATGCGATATGGTGCCGATGGTGTGGGCCTGATGTTTCTGCTTGAAGAGAAATAAAAAAAGCCCGGATCAATGATCCGGGCTTGCCGTATTCACCTGGAATTAAAAAGTGCCTGCACTTTCTGGTTCCAGGTTTTTAATAGCTTTCCAATAACTTAGTTATCCAGCTCAATCACGGTGACAGCGAGACTGCCGTCACTATTCAAAGTACCGTTGGCATGAATTTCGATATCTGCAGTTATGCCAGTTGGTACCGTTGCTGCAGTGGTATCTAGCGTAATGCCGGCGATGCTCATCACGCCCGCCGCATCGATAGAAACCGCGCCTTCGAGTTCAACCGTAGTTGAAGTCGATGAACTGCGTTCGATGCTGAGCGCAATATAGCCGGTGCCGGCGGCATCGGGTATCGCATCAACTTCAATCCGGTCAGTGCCTTCAACAATTGAACCGAGATTAAAGAACTGTACCGGTGTGGCAGAGTGATCCATCATGATCGTCTGGTTTGGCTGAACCGAGATAGTAATGCCGGCGAGTGTGATGGTGTTATTGACAGTGTCTGTCGCTGAGGCAATGGCTTCAACTTCAATTTTTCCCGGGTGATCATCATCGCTTTCAGCTTCAATGCCGGTGATCAGCAGCTCGGTTCCCGAGACTTCTATATCAAGGTCAATCATGTCGCCGACTGCGTAAGCTGATACATCGATTCCTGCAGGCACAGCAAAAGTCTGGCCATTAACAGTGATGGTGTTAGGAGAAGATGCCGTGTCCAGTGAAGTGATTAAACCTTCAACTTCAAGCTCTTCGCCGTGGTCACCACTGACGCCGTATGCACCGTCATTTTCTAATTCAACTTTGGTTGCGGCCAGAACATTGGCAACCGGTGCAGAGGTGCTTTTAACTTCAACATAAAGACCATCTGCCAGGTTAGCGGCTTCACTGGTATCCGCATTTGCATAATTAACTGTCATAGAACCCAGTGTGAAAGTCATCGCCTGTGCATCAAGTGCAGAAACCAGGCCTTTAACTTCGATTTCTTCGCCATCGACATAACTGCCTTCGAGTTCAATAAAGGTGGCATGGATGCCGCCGTTGCCATCAGGGTAACCACTGATTTCGACTTCATCGCCAACGAGCAAATCATCAATCAGTGCGAAACCTTGCAGGTTAGTGCTGTTATCAACGGTAATCGACTGGCCCATTACGATCAGTCCGCCATTGGCCACAGTCTGTGTTACCACGCCTTCAAGTTCATCATCAAATGAAATGGAGAGCGCGTTACCGTTGGCGCCATTGTCAGAGCCTGTTAAGTTTACAATCATGCCAACATGTAAATCCGCTTCAGTGGCCGGCACTCCGTCAATCGTTACGCTGGTGCCATTGGTTTCAAATTCAACGCCGTCTACATAAACGCTACCGAAGCCGGTAATACGCCCTGAAACATTAGTTGCGCTGGAAGTATTGTTGCTTGAAGAAGAGCAGCCGGCTACGCCGATCATTACCGACATCATGGCGGCATATAAGCCTGAATATTTTAATTTCATGTTAGTTTTCCTTAATAGTTTCATTTGCTTTCAGTAAACAGAACGGGGAAATAAAAAAAAGCGTTCCATCAGAATCGAATAACGCTCAAGAATGTGATCGAGTGCACAAAAAAATGGCTAAATGGCTCGCCGACGCTTTTTTTGGTATGATTCGCGTCCATTTGCTTAAGTCATCACGTTAATCGAGGTACTGCATGTTCCAACTAGGCTGTAAGAGTCGGGTTTGTTTTCAAAATGAAATTCTATCTGGTCTGACGGTCGCGCTGGCACTGGTGCCAGAAGCAGTGGCTTTTGCTTTTGTGGCGGGTGTTGATCCACTGGTGGGCTTGTATGCGGCTTTCATGGTAGGTTTGCTGGCTTCTATTTTTGGTGGTCGCCCGGGCATGATTTCGGGAGCCACTGGTGCAATGGCTGTGGTGATGGTGGCTCTGGTGGCCCAGCACGGGGTTGAGTACCTCTTTGCTGCAGTGGTATTGACCGGCCTGATACAGATTCTGGCAGGTATCTTACGCCTTGGTAAATACATTCGAATCGTGCCGCACCCGGTCATGCTGGGTTTTGTGAATGGTCTGGCGATCGTGATATTTCTGGCACAAATACAGCATTTCCAGTTGCCTGGTAGTGGCGGTGAGTGGATGTCAGGTGTAAATCTGGCCGTGTTTGGTGGTTTGATTTTGCTAACCATGGCGATTATTCACTTTTTACCAAAACTGACCACCGCTATCCCTTCCTCACTGGCGGCTATTCTAGTGGTTTCATTTATTGTTATTGGCTTTAATGTTGATACCAATACCGTTAGTGATCTGGCAACTATTAAAGGCGGTTTCCCTGAGTTTCATATCCCGAGCGTACCGTTTACGTTAGAAACGCTTTATATTATTTTCCCCTACGCGATTGTTCTGGCGGCAGTGGGTTTAATCGAGTCCTTATTAACACTGACGCTGATCGATGATATTACCGGTACTCGTGGCCGCGGCAATCGCGAATGTGTGGGCCAGGGTATCGCCAATACAGCGACTGGCTTCTTCGGCGGCATGGGCGGCTGTGCAATGATCGGTCAGAGCATGATAAATGTAAACTCAGGCGGCCATCAGCGTCTCTCGGGTATCTCAGCGGCTCTCTTTTTGCTGATGTTTATCATGTTTGCATCCAGCCTGATTGAGCAAATTCCGATGGCGGCATTAGTCGGTGTTATGTTTATCGTGGTTATGGGTACCTTTGAATGGTCGAGTTTCCGCATTATCAAAAAAATACCAAAGACGGATGCCTTTGTGTTGATCCTGGTATCAGGCGTCACTGTCTTCACTGATCTGGCAGTAGCAGTTATTGTGGGTGTGATCGTGTCAGCGCTGTTTTTTGCCTGGGAGCATGCCAGCCATATCAATGTGAAAAGCTTTGATAATGAAGATGGCTCACGAACATATGAATTAAACGGGCCGTTGTTTTTCGGTTCAGTGAAAAACTTTCTTGACCTGTTCACGCCCGGTGATGACCCTGATGATGTCATTATTGAATTCCAGAATTCACGGGTGGCGGATCATTCAGCGATAGAAGCGATTGATAATCTGGCAGAAAAATACATTAAAGCCGGTAAAAAATTACATTTACGTCACCTCAGTCCAGAGTGCATAGAGCTTTTGAGCAAAGCCGGTGATCTGGTAGAAGTGAACGTGATGGAAGATCCTACCTACCATGTGGCGGATGATAAATTAGCTTAAGTGATATTGAATGCACTGTTGACCAGGTCAACAGTGACATTAGCTTTATAACGCTAAAGCTTAAAAGCGGCCATTTATAATTACTTTGATTCTGCTCATCAATGCGGCTGCTCGCTGCCATTCTGTCATGTTAGGCTAAACTGAACAGCAATACTATTTTGGTCTTAGAAAAGCAATACCTGTCAAACAGGGATGCCTAAGAATGAGAGTATTGGTAAATAATAGTTGTGTAACGGCTTAGCATTATGTCTGGCATCATCAATTATTCGTAAAAACGCTATCGAGATTCTCCGATCAGCGTCAAAACAAAAACAAGACTTTGTCGATGTTCGTGACACCCTTTTAGCCATGCCATTTTACAAAAAAACATTTTCTGGCTGCTTTGTTGCGGCCAAGTAAGATTGCGCCGGCTTGTTGCTATCAGCCTAAGGCATTAATGATGATGGCGCGCCTTATAGTCTGGATGGACAGATATCGGTCATTACAGTTTGAGGCGTTTAGACTGGCAGGCTTGAGGTCTCGTCTGCACAAACAGTGCAAATACAAATGCCTAAAGCCGGAACAGGATTGTGTAATAGCTGATGCCAGTCAGCTACAAACCATAACTAATATAAGGTTGAAGATAAAGTTGTCATAGACTATTAATATAATGGTTATTGATCATATTTATGATTAAATCAGGTCTCACTAAGACGGAATTGAACCATCATAAAATAACCTCACAGGTTTCCTGCTCACATTTAATACGTTCGAACCAGGGAGCAGCCCAATTGTGGCTGTCGATATTCACAAAACCGAAACAGATTTTACGAAAAAAAAACCTAAAATTAACTACTTAGGCACTCTTTTGTAAACGTACAGGCGGTAATGATAAAAATTTATGTCAAATGGAACGATTAAATTAGGTGTGATGCCGCCGCTGACCGGTTTAGTGGGCATTTATGGTTCAGAAATTGTGCATGCTGCAGAAGTCGCTTGTCAGGAAATTAATGAGAATGGCGGTGTACTGGGTAAACCACTGGAACTGGTCATAGAAGATGACGGCAGCCTGCCGCAAAGTGCAGTCGCAGCGGCTAAGAAACTGGTTGTTGAGCATCAGTGTAGTGCGATGATAGGAAACCTGCTCTCTAATTCACGCATTGCCGTGGCCTATCAGGTCGCTGAGCCGAGCAGGGTGCCGCTAATTAATTTCTCATTTTATGAAGGCAGCATTCTCAGCCGTTATTTTTTCCATTTTGGCGCCCTGCCCAATCAGCAAATAGATAAAATGATTCCATACATGTTTAAACAGTATGGCTCGCGCATGTTCTTTGCCGGAAATAATTATGAATGGCCGCGTGGCTCGATACATGCGGCTAAAAAAGTGCTGACAGCAATAGGCGGCGAAATAGTAGGTGAAGAGTATTGCCCGATAGGTGTCGCAGCGGAGCAGATTGAGCAATTACTGGATCAGCTTGAGGCGGCCAAACCCGATGTTTTTGTGCCCTATTTTGCCGGCAATGACCAGGTTTTGCTATTGACACGGTTTACAGAAAGAGGCCTTAAAAAACGCATGGCCGTGGTGATGGGTCATTATGACGAAATGATGGCGAGCCAGTTACCTGCTGAAGTGCGTGAGGGCTTCTATTCAAGCAATACTTATTTCATGACCATTGATTCTGAGCAAAACCGGAATTACCTGCAACGCCTGGCGAGGCTGGCGGATGTTGACGGCATCTGGCCACAAGGTAATGGCATACTGACAAACTTTGGTGAAGCTACCTATGCCTGTGTAAAAGCATTCGCTGTGGCTGCCAACTCAGCTGGCTCGGTGAACGCAGAAGACCTGGTAGACGCGTTAAAAAATATAAACATATCGTCGCCTCAGGGCATATTAACTATGAACCCTGAGCACCATCATGCAACCGTTAATACGTACCTTTCGCAATGTCAGTCTGATGGACAGTTTAAAATCATTGAACGTTTTGGTGCCATCGAAGCGGCGATACCTGAGCGTTATAATCATCAGCGTATTACCGATCAGGCAACCGTTGAAGATGATATTCGACTTCAGGCACGGATACTGGAGCAAATGTCAGATGGTGTCTTGTTAATCAGTTCGAGTGACAGCTCAATTATCTATTCCAATGCGGGCGCCGAGCGCATCCTTGGCTACGCTGGCGGAGAAATGTCAGGGTTTTTATTGTCACAAATAATGGCTGACAATTTAGAAAACACGCAGACGAGTGAGAGCATCGTAAAACAATTGACCCAGAAAGGAGAGTGGCAGGGCGAAATTAGTTATGCGAAAAAACAAGGTGACGCTATCTGGTGCTTTGCCACAGTGACGACATTCACACACCCGGTTTACGGTGAAGTATGGCTGGCTGTTAACCGGGATATTACTGAGGAAAAAAAATCAAAAAATGAAATTGAACAAAACCGGGCACGATTCGAATCAATGTTTGAAGCAATTCCGGATGCTGTCATTTACGCCGATACAGACAGAAAGATAAGGCTGGTCAATAAAGCCGCGGTTAAGTTATTCGGATATGAAATATACGAGCTAGAGGGCAGGTCAACTGACATTCTTTATGCCGATACAGAGGATTTCAAAGAACAGGAAAAGCGGCGATATACCAGTCATAGTAAAACAGCTTCTCCGCGTTATGAAATGAACTACCGGTGCAAAGATGCAAGCGTATTTTCGGGTGAAACACTGGCCACGGCTGTGAGCTCATCGGCTGGAGAAATACTGGGATATTTAGGCATTATTCGCGATGTGTCAGAAAGGAATCAGATCGATGCCATCTTTCGATCACTGGCCACCGGCGCGTCGGGTTTAAAATTCGATGCCTTTATCAACGATGCACTGTATCGTTTAACAGAAATATACAAAAGTCCGTTTGCTTTTGTCGGGCAGTTATTAACCGATGGCAAACACGTGAAAACACTGGCCGTGTATGCAAACGGTAGGATAGTCGATAACTTCGAATATGCGTTAAAAGGCTCTCCTTGTCAGGATGTTATGGATCATAAAAAAGAAATAATCCCTAAAGATGCATCGAAACTGTACGCCGGTGACAAGCTACTGGTGGATATGCAGATTGAAAGTTATTTTGGTTTACCACTGATTGCATCGGATAATTCAGTTATCGGTATTTTATCTATCATGGACACCAGGCCTGTAGAAGTGAGTGATTGGGCCAGATCTATACTGGAAGTGTTTGCCACGAGAATTGCCGTCGAGCTGGAAAGGGAGATTTCAAACCGGGAGCTGCGACAGCACAGAGAACATCTGCAGGAACTGGTAGAGCTGCGCACAACAGATTTGATCATGGCCAGAGATGAGGCCGAGAAAGCCAATGCGGCCAAATCAGAATTTTTATCGCACATGAGTCATGAGTTGCGTACGCCAATGAATGCGATACTGGGCTTTGGCCAGTTATTAGAAATGGATTCCGATACCTTTGACGAAACCCACAAGGCAAATATTCAAGAAATCCTTGATGCGGGTGGGCATCTGTTAACACTGATCAATGAAGTGCTGGACCTGAGCAGAATTGAGTCGGGTAAGTTAGATATGTTGATGAAAGATATTGCTGTTGATGAGGTGTTATCCCAGTGTTTGAAGCTGGTAGCTAGTCATGCGGACGAACGACAGATTGAAATCATAGACCACTTAAGTGGTAACGGTTATCATGTTAAGGCCGATTTGACGCGTTTGAAACAGGTCTTTGTCAATTTGCTCTCGAATGCGATTAAATACAACCGAAGCCAGGGTGCTGTCACACTGGATGCTGAGCTGACTGAAAATAATTATCTGCGCATCAGCGTATCGGATAATGGTGAGGGCATATCAAAGCAGGATATCGACAAATTATTCAAACCGTTTGAGCGCCTCAATGTCGTGGACAATGTTGAAGGTACCGGCATAGGGCTGGTGATTACAAAACACCTCGTTGGTTTAATGGGCGGCAATATAGGTGTCAAAAGTGAGCCCGGTAATGGCAGCGTTTTCTGGATAGAGTTGCCGCGTTGTTGAAAAGTACAGATAAAAAAAGAGTTAGGTTTATAGCATCATAAAAACATTACTGGTTAAATAAAATGAAAAAAGTAGTTTATATAGAAGATAACCCCGCGAATCAACGACTGGTAACACAGGTGTTTAAGCGCCTGCCCAAGCTGGAACTGCTGAATGCGGATGAGCCGATATCAGGTCTGGAATTGATTGAGAAACATCAACCGGACCTGATATTGCTGGATATTAATCTGCCGGGAATGGATGGTTTTGAAGTGTTTAAGCGTCTCAGAGAAAAACAAGGTTGCGAAAATACCCCTGTTATCGCTATCAGTGCCAACGCCATGCAAGAAGATATTGACAAGGCGCTGGCGCTTGGCTTTGATGACTATATTGTGAAACCGGTTAATATCAGTGCTTTGCTGCAGGTTTTAGAAAATACATTGCAATAATTCTGAGCTATTTATAAACAGTGAGTCGTAAATAAAAAAATTTTTATTTACTGCTATTTCATCACCATAATTAAAGTTGGAATATTGTTTTCTATTAACTGGTCACGTACTTTATTTAAAGAGCGTTTTCCAAGAATCGGGCCGACCTTAACCCGGTACCAGGTGTCATTGTTTATTTGAGCCTGCTGAATGCTGGAAGTGATGCCCAGCAGGGCCAGCGTGGCACGTCGTTTGTCCGCATCGCTGTTGGCCTGAAAAGAACCTACCTGTAAAAAATAAGTCTTCTGGTTTTTAGCCACAGCTGAGTCTGTTTTTGGTTGTGTAACAGTGCCGTCTTTATTCTGAATTTCAGACTCGGGCACAAAAACTTCGTAGTCTTTTAAAATAGTATAAAAATCAAATTTTGGCACATTATTGTCCGGCGTGCTTTTCTGCTGGTTTTTTTTCACATCTTTGTGCTGTTCGGTTTTTTTGATTTCCTGATTAACGGCCTCAGAAAAACTGACCTTGGCTTTGGGCTGGGTTTGCAGGTAAGTAAGCAGTGCGACAAATAAGCCAATGGATAAGCCGGCGAATAGCCATAAAAAGCCAGAAGCTGATTTTTTTGCAGGCTGCATTCTGTTTTTCATATCACCCGGCATTACATGACCTCGGGTGCGCTAACACCTAACAGCTTGAGGCCGTTGGCGATCACATGGCGACAGGCAATAATCAGGTTAAGGCGTGCATCCCGAAGGTTTGCATCATCAACTATAAACTGGTGGGCGTTGTAATAGGTATGTAACTCACTGGCCAGTTCACGCAGGAAGTGTACCAGTAGATGTGGTTCGGTTTTGATGGCAGCCGATTCCACTGTGTCGGCATACTGGTTGAGTTTTTTGATCAGTGCGGTTTCATGTGATTCGTTTAATAATTCGATATTCTGCTGGCCATTGGCAATATCATGAATCAAGTTTTTTTCATTCATCTGGCGCAGAACGCTGCAGACCCGGGCGTGTGCATACTGGATATAATAAACCGGGTTGTCATTGCTTTGTGATTTGGCCAGATCAAGATCAAAATCCAGATGCTGTTCACATTTTCGCATGACGTAAAAGAATCGTGCCGCATCATTGCCGACTTCTTCGCGTAATTCACGCAAAGTCACAAAGGAGCCCGAGCGCGTCGACATCTGAACTTTTTCACCGCCGCGGTAAAGGTTGGCGAACTGCACCAGTAATACTTCGAGCTTATCGGCATCATCGCCCAGTGCCTGTAAGGCAGCGCGGACTCGTGGCACGTAACCGTGATGATCCGCTCCCCAGACGTCGATAACAATGTCATAACCGCGTTCAATTTTAACCATATGGTAGGCGATATCGGAAGCGAAATAGGTGGTCTGGCCATTGTCGCGTTTCACCACACGGTCTTTCTCGTCACCGAAGTCTGTGCTGCGGAACCAGAGTGCGCCGTCTTTTTCATAAATGTGCCCGGCTTGTTGTAAACGCTCAATCGCCTGCGATACCAGGTTGCGGTCTTCAAGCGTGCGTTCTGAATACCAGTCCTGATAGTGCACACCAAAGTGTTTTAAGTCATCACGAATATCACCGATGATGGTATTTAAACCGGTATCAAAAATAATGCGGTACTGTTCTTCACCTAATAGAGTTTTGGCGCGCTCGATCAGGGCATCGATATGTTTTTCTTTATCGCCGCCGTGTGGTTCATCAGCGGGAATAGCAGACATCAGTTCTTCATGAGAGAACACAAATTTATCAACATATTCAGCTTCAATTTCCGTGGCAATATCATAAACGTAGTCACCTTTATAGCCGTTAACAGGAAATTCAAAATCGATGCCGCATTTTTCAAGATAACGTAACCAGATACTGGTCGCCAGAATATCCATCTGACGGCCGGCGTCGTTGACATAATATTCGCGGTGCACTTCATAACCAATGGCTTCGTATAAATCCGCCACCGTTGCGCCATAGGCTGCACCCCGGCCATGACCAACATGTAACGGCCCGGTGGGGTTAGCGGAAACAAACTCAACCTGAATTTTTTTACCTTTACCGAACTCGCTGATGCCAAACTGATCAGCCTGATCAAGGATCTGCTGAACAATCGATAGTGTAGAGCCGGATTTGATAAAGAAGTTTATAAAGCCGGGGCCTGCTATCTCGACTTTTTCGACTAAATCATTTGCCGGCAAACTGTCAATCAGGAGCGCGGCTATCTCGCGCGGATTTTTAGCCGCGGGCTTGGCCAGCATCAGCGCCAGGTTAGTGGCAAAATCACCATGAGACGGGTCTTTGGTGTTTGTAAGCTGGATACCGGGCTGACAGTCAGCAGGGATTTGACCGCCAGACTGTAAGTTTTTAACAGTCTGATCAAGTAAGTCTATTAACGTGTCTTTCAAGGCTGGTCCCGCGATATATTGTTGTCTGAGTAAGTGACTCATTTTACATCGACTCAGCCATAGTCGCAAAGCAGGAGAGATATAAACTAGACTTATTTGGAAATTTATCGTCTACTCAGACCGCACAGGCTGTAGATTTTGTAGTCAATACACTGAACAGGGATATTCTTGCATGAAAGTACTGTTAATTGATGATCACCCTTTATTTATTGAAGGCATCCGTGGTGTATTGTTAAAGCTGGCCGAAGGCATTGTGATCGAGGATGCCGGCAGCTGCGAAGAAGCGCTGGCGATGACTGCGACCGACGATGATGTGGATCTGGTTTTGCTGGATCTGAACCTGCCGGGCATGTCCGGTCTTGATGGCTTGCAGCTACTGCGTCATCAGTTACCTGCCAGCCCTATCGTTTTGCTCTCTGCCTCAGAAGACCGCAATAAAATCCTACACGCGATTGAACTGGGTGCGAAAGGTTATATTCCCAAATCATCGGCGTCAGATATTATTATCAGCGCCCTGCAACTGGTGTTATCCGGCGGGGTGTACCTGCCGATGGCGGTGCTGGAAACCATTAATTCAACCCAGGCTAAAACCAGTAATGCCGAAGGCCAGACACTGACACTTCGCCAGGTGGATGTATTGAGCCTGTTAGCAGAAGGCCTATCCAACAAAGCGATTGCAAATCGGTTGAATATGGCAGAAAACACGGTGCGCGTGCACGTCAGTGCGATCTTGCGTTTTCTGGATGTGACCAACCGCACAGAAGCGGGAGTGGCCGCTTCGCGCATGGGCCTGTTATCCGAGAGTGAAAGCTGATCGCGGCGTCAGGCGTTTGTTTGGTCCAGTAAATAACTCATTAAGCTGCGTAACTTGGCCGATGACACCGGTTTGTGTAACAACCTGAAACCGCTGGCCTTGGCTTCACGCAAACGTTCCGGTGCGGTATCACCGGTGAGAATAATGGCAGGAATTTGTTTTGCGCATGCGCCATGAATGCGATGAATCGCTTCAATACCGGTCTGGTTTTCACGCAAACGGTAATCAGTCAGAATGATATCGATCTCGCAGGCATCTGCCAGCAGGCTTAAAGCCTGATCAATGGATTCCGCCTGTATTACTTCGCAGCCCCATTCTTCCAGTACTTTGCACATGCCACGGCGCACCAGTGCTTCATCATCAATGACTAAAACACGGGTGCCTTTAATATCATTAACAAAGGTTTGGGCTTGAGCTAATGCCGGTTGGGCGCTGCCAACAAAAGGCACGCTGACTTTAAACACCGAGCCTTTAGCCACAGTAGAAGACAGGCTAATGGTACAATGCAACAGCTCGGCCAGTCGTTTAACAATGGCCAGTCCCAGTCCTAAGCCTTTCTGTCTATCCCGCTCAGGGTTTTCAACCTGATAAAACTCATCAAAAATATGCTCGATTTGATGACTGCTTATGCCCATGCCGGTGTCATGAATTTCTATGCTGAGTTGATTGCCCTGGCGCCGGCAACCCAGTAATACACGGCCTTGCTGCGTATAACGAATCGCATTCGATACCAGGTTTCGCAGGATGCGCTCGAGCATGGCGGGGTCGGTGTGAATAACATAGCCGCAGTCAACAATGCGCAAACTCAGGGACTTATTACTGGCCAGTTCACTGAAATCGGTGTGGATGCGTTGCAATAAAGGCCGTAGCGGGAAGTCTGTTTTTTTCGGTTCAAGAACACCTGCATCGAGTTTTGAAATATCCAGTAGTGCATTTAATAAATCACTCAGCGCATCGGTGGAGATGCGAATATTATCAACAATATCCCGCACCTCTGGAAAGTGAATGCGCGAACTCAATGCATCGACAAATAAACCCAATGCATGTAGCGGCTGCCTCAGGTCATGACTGGCAGCGGCAAGAAATTTAGATTTTGAAATGTCAGCCTGCTCTGCATCGGTGCGTGCCTGCTCGGCTTGCGTGTTTTTTACAATCAGGTCATCAACCAGATTGAGGTTTTCTAAACGCAGTTCGATGGACTTTCTTACCGCGCGTTTCATATTGTAACCACTGATTAAAATTACACTGAGATAAAGCAAAAACATAATGCCTAATGTCCAATGCAATCGGCTGTCTTCGAGGAAAAAACGAATCGAAAAAGGAATTAAGGCTAAACCGGCAAAGGCAATAAATGAACGCAGATAAGGTGAAAACACAGCCAGGCCGGCAGCGGTTACTCCCAGAATCATAATGGATAAAAACACCATTGATGTAATGTCATTAATCACATTAGGGAAGTACAGTGTGCACCCCCAAAGCAGCCCGGTGATTGCTCCGGCGATTGGAAAAAGCATTATGGCTTGTTTGACTTTGTCGCTTTGAAGTTTTGAGCGCCTAAATTTTGCAACAATGCCTATCCATAATAATGTTTGCCCAATGATGATAGATGACCAGGATAATAACCAAAGCGGTGGCACGGTTTGCCAGAGAAAAAACAGCGTGATTAAAACCGCGAGAGCATGGCCTGCCAGAATGGTGTAGATGGGCTGGAAATAGAGAATTTTAACCAGCTCATCAAGCATAGTGACAGATTTGCTAGAAGTGGAATGATGCTGAATAGATGTCTGAGTAGGTTCTGTTTTGATGTTGTAGGCCTCCATGACACGATACAAGCCAAGTTTGCTTTTTTTAAGGTGTTAATACAAGTTGAATAAAAATTATTCTTAAATAAAAAAACGGCCGCTTCATAATTATTAAATTAGAAGCGGCCGTTGATAATGGTTTAATACTTAGGGCAAGGGCAAGGGCATTGCGGGTTGATCTGCCCAGCCGTTTAAACCGCGCGTCACGGTGTTGTCAGTGTAAAACTTATTACGGTCTATCGCGTTGGTATAATAAAGTCCCAGACTGGCCCCTCGGTTACCTGCCGTTTCCGCGCAGCCATGGCAGCCACCTAAACCACCGTCACCGGCATTAATGGTATTAGCGCTGATGTCGCTGATGCTGGTCGTGCTGGTGATGAAAATGCCGACACTGGGGCCGCCGGCGCCACTACCGCCTTTACCGCCTGTGCCGCCAACACCACCAAGGCCGCCATTGCCGCCATCATTACAAGAGGTGTCGCCCCAGATATTGGTTACGCAGGTCTGAGAGCGACTGCCAGCAGCGCCCTGATTACCAGCACCGCCAGCACCGCCGTCGCCGCCAATGCCTCCTGCTGCACTTTGCAAGCTATTGCCATTTATCTCCACACTGCTGACCGCGTTCAGCCACAAAGCGATACTGGCTCCGCCCCCGATGGCTGCAGCGCCGCCGGTACCGCCATTGCCGCCTTCACCGCCACCGCCACCGCCTTCTTTAGTGGCAAGATATGCACTACCGCCACCACCGCCACCAAAGCCTTTGCTGCCGTTTGTTCCCGCTTCGCCCGCCGCGTCGGCGATAAAGCCATAGAGTAAATCACTAACCCCGAGGTTTTCATTAGCACCTTGTCCAGCGCCACCAGTTGACCCATCGCAGCCATCTTCGCCGGCTTCGCCATGGTACCAGGCAGCGAGACCACCATTGCCACAATCACTGAGGCTGTAAGCAGCAGACTGGCCAAAACCTAAAATACCTAAAAGAGGATTACCACCGGCCCCGCCAGCTTGAGTGCTATCACCCGCAGGTGTTGCTCCCCCTGCGCCACCGGCTAGATGTGTGCCATTGCCACCACCTGCGGGCGTATCGGGTGTTGATATTTCTGCCCCAGGCATGCCGTCTGCAGCATGTCCGCCTTTGCCACTGATGACGGTGTTATTTAACAAGGATAAATGGTTTAAGGTATTCACATAGATGCCGTAACTGCTGCCGGGTATGGCTTGTAATTTGCCTGTGTAAACATCACCGCTGCGAATTTCATTATCGCTGATGGTGAGGTGGCCATTGGGGCTGTCTTTGACATAAACCGCGACCATGCCGACATGGCTTGCAGTGCTATTATCGCCGGCAATGGTGTCTGCCCCCGGTGGGTAGTTGCCGGGATTGCTGCTGGTAATATTAAAACCAGATAACCAGGTGGGGCCGCTAATATTGTTAAAAGATATCGCGGCGGATCCAGCTGAAAGCCCGCCATTGTTGGAATACGTAATGTTAGTGCGCTGGGCAGGGTTGCTCATGTCGCGTACCCAGTCGGCGTTATAGCCACCGTATAAACTGCTGAATTGTTTAATAGCCAGCGAAGTCGAGAGCGTATAGGTTTTGTCTGCCATCACGTAAATATCTTTATTCGGGTTTTCTGCTACCGCTTGCGCAAGGTCGGCATAAGGATGATCCATGGTGCCGTATTCGAGTTCATCACTATTTAATGCACCAACAAAGACCGCTGAGGTCGGGTCTTCTAATACATGCAGCACAAGCGTATCGCGTTTTTCTTCGCCACTGCTTTGATCGGTGACAACCAGCTCAAAGACTAAGGTATCAACCGCATCTGGCACTGTGAATTCCGGTGTTCTGCCAGGCAGTTGAGAGGTTAAATTGCCATCTTTGTCTTTAACCTGACGGCCATTTTGTAGATCCCAGCGATAGGCCAGTGTTATATTCTGGCTGTTATTGCCGGCACTGCCGATAAGTTTGATGCTTGAACCTTTCATGATCTGGCTATCAGCGCCTGCAATCGCATTGAAGGAACCTGCCGGATTGGCGCAGTTGTCGTATTCATATTGATCATTATCACCATCGCCATCACTATCACTATTGAGCGGGTCAGAAGTCACCAGAAATAAATCACCGGACAAACAATCGGCCGGATTTTTACTCAGGTTCGATTGCCAGCCAAACAGTTCTAGTGCATCACTGAGGCCATCGCTATCACTGTCGGACAGAGTCTCATTGGTGCCTAATTCGCGTTCGCTACGGTCATTGAGGCCGTCTCTGTCCTGATCACCAACATAGGTTAGCACCAGTTTATCGCCAGCCGATAAATGCAGGGTTGAGAGGTCATAGTCGTTCAGCACCACGTTCAATAGCTCGGTGTCTAAACCGGCATCGACGCCATTGGGTGAATGGTATAAAGCTAATTGCCAGAATTGATTGGTGTCGCTGTTGTGTCGGGTATTACCGATGCTAAGCAGGCCGTTACCGGTGCTGGCGACACCTGTATCAGGATAATTCCAGTTGCTGCTTCCTTCTTCGATATCTAGCATAAGAATATGGCTGAGGGCGTCATTGATGCTGATGGAGTTGCTGCCGTCAACTTGTTGCACCGCCACATTATAGCTATTGACGATGCCTGAATTGATACCGTAGTCGATGGTGATGTTAGCGGTTAAGGCATTGATATCATCTGAGCGTAATAGCAATGACGTATCGTTGATGTCCGTCAGCACAAAACTCGCGGGTTTGATCACCAGTCGGTCACTGCTGCGCAGCAGACGTTCGGCAGAAGCCACGGTTAATTTGTCTTCAAGACTAAAACTATAAGGCCCGGCAACAGAACCACCAACGATATCAGCAACTAAATCGGTGCTTTTTAACGCGCCTATGGTCTGCGCATTGGTCGGCTGCACCGGATTAACACTTTGCACGGTTAAAAATAATTCACTTAACTTATAAGCGACGTGACCGGTATTGTGGATGCTGATATTGACATTGGTAAGGTCGCCATCGGTATAAGTAATATCTTCTGATGTGACTAAGTCGCGGCTGTTAGTGTAAGCCTGGTTTTTCTCTTGTGTTTCAGACTGGCTCCAGTTGACTTCGGTGCCATAGGTGCCGGTAATTTCTGCACCAAAACCAACCGTGAGTTCAGATTTAAATGTCGCTGAAGCCACCGGGCCAGTAAAGCTACCTTCTGCGCCGACCATGACGCTGGCATTCACGCTCACACTCGATGCAACTTGTGAGCTGATGCTATTGCTGTTACTGATGTCGATGCTTTCTGAGCTGCCTTCAGTGAAAGAAGTGCCGATTGATGATGAAGTGCCGTTGCTGGTTTGATAGTTCAACTCGATTTGTGGCAGGGCGTTCAGTTGCACGGTCACTTGTGGTATGTCGGCGATGCGTGGATTGAACCGTGTCAGTGATGCAGCCGGGTCAAAGCGGTCGTATTCGTAACCATCACTGCGGCCATCACCATCGGTGTCAGCCAGTGTTGGCAGCGTAAAGCTGGTATCCATTTCAAAACAATCGGTGAGGCCGTCACCGTCGGTATCTGTTTCGGATGGACAAGTAATGACAGTCGTATCGGGAACAGTACCTGAATCTGATGTTGAGTCACTACTGCATGCACTAAAGCCGAATGTTGCAGCACTTAGATAAAATATAAAAACCAACCTTGTATTAAAATTATTCATATCACTATCCTTTGTTGTTTAACATGTCATAAACTTTTTGTCGTATTGCTTTGGGTTTAATCTGTTCGGGTAAAATTAAAATATCGCTATCTAAATCTGGATTGAGTCCAATAGTCGCTTCTGAGTTAAGGCAAATCACTGGAATTTGAATGTGCAAATCATTTCTGATGGTTTCAATGCTGTTTTCTACAGCGAGAGGGCTGTCATCAGTCATTGATAAAACAATCAGAACAGGCTTTGCCAGAGCGATTGATTGTTTATCAAATTGAAAATACGAACTCGCCGAAAGCACAGTGAAGCCCATGTCTTCAAACAACAGACTCATTCCCTTGCGTACTTGAATGTCACTAATCAGCAAAATCACGGTGTCAGGTTTTATTTGCATGGGTTTTATTATCCAGTGTTTAAGTGTTATGCAGACTTTAAGGCAGGCACTGCGAATGCGGTATCCGTCATATCTTCTAGTCGCAGGACTAGTCGCTAGTGCAAAAGGACTAGTCGATGATTAGTTATTTTGCGTTTATATAGTTTTTAATCTGAACAGATAAAGTGGGTTTATCAAGCATCGTTGGCAGATAAGACAAAATAGCCGAGGTTGTCTGTAGAACCCATTTGATATTCCATCTATATATATTCTTGACATTAGTTGTCTAGACAACTATATTTACAGAGTGCATAATAAAAACACTATTCCTGATGAGTTAAATAATGCGCTTGGATTTAATATTTATCGCACGGCACTGTTGTACAAGCGGGAATTGATTCAGGCTTTGTCGGACTATGAGCTGACGCCTGAGCAGTGGCAAACACTGGCTGTATTATGGCTCGGGGAGGACCCAAGATCTCAGGGCGAAATTGCCGAATTAACGATGCGAGATAAGCACAGTGTTTCTCGTTTGATTGCAAGAATGGAACAAAATGGATGGGTCACGCGTTTCGCTCATGCAAAAGACAAGCGCATAACAATGATTAAGCCAACTAAAAAGGCTAATGAGAGTCGGGAAGAAATTGTAAAAGCCTTGCAGCTTCACTTTGTTCCAATAAATAGTGTTCTTACTAAGGAGGAAAATGTGACTTTGCTTGAGCTACTTAAAAAATTACGAGGATATTTGGAAGATTAAATCAAAAGGAGAAAGAAATGAAAAAAGTTATAGTTTTAGTGGTATTGATGATGTTGTCTGGTTGTGCGTTTCGTGAGTTTAAGCAGCAATTAAATGCAACAACAGATGGGCCGGTTGTTCTGGTCAATAAATTTAATGTAGATAGTGATGACAGACAACACTTCCTAATTGAGTTTTCTAAAGTTAAGCAGTTTATGCAGAAACAGCCGGGTTATATATCTAGTCAGTTACACCAACCGGTAGGCGATTCAGAAGTATGGATGAATCTGGCGCGATGGGAATCAAATACGGCATTAAAAAATGCCATATTTAATCCCGGTTTCAAGTATGTGATCAAACAGTTGCCCGGAAGACCTGAACCTGTATTGTTTAAGGAGCTGAAACTAATTAAGGGGTAAAACATTATGTTAAGAAATGGTCTAAAGGTTTTACATATTCTGGGTCTGGTTGTTTTCTTGGGAAGTATTATTACTTTTATTATTGCCTCTGAACTGTCTAATGAATCTGACCTTGCCGGCCTTGTTTTTGCCAGAGAACTTATCTCGACGGGTACGTTAATAATTACGATTCCTAGTATGTGGTTAGTCATTGTAACTGGGACTGGAATGGCAATTATTTCTGCTAGGTTAAAACAAACGTGGGTAAGGATTAAGTTTGTCGTCAGTATAATTATCGCGATAAATGCTCATGCTTTTGTAATGAGTGCAGTAAAGGAAGCAACTTTACTAGCCAAAACATCATTACAGAAAGGCATTATTCATGTTGATTATTTGCAGGCTTATACAGAGGAATCTATGTTTGGTGCGATAAATGTTTTATTGATATTGAGTTTAATCATCATTGCTGTTTTCAAACCAGGAAAAATTGAAATTTGAAAGAGCCGAAGATGTCTTTAGAAGTCTGTTTATGAAAAAGATAGAAAAATTTAAAATACTGATTGTTGTATTTTATTTGAACGTAGTACCTGTGCAAGCTGAAGAAAGTTTCTGGATGAATGTTAAAAGTGACTACGATGAGTTTTATTCAACAGATCGTTTTATACGTATGGCTTATGTGTTTGCAGGTGGTGCTGCATTGGCTCATTCAGATGCTGATCAAAACTTTCAAAATGATTACCAAAATAATACACGATCTTCTGATACCGATGATTTTTCCAGTACGGCAAAACTTTTTGGTGAGGGGAAAATTTTAATTCCGCTGTCATTAATGTCAGTTGCGATAGACGATTACCTGAGAGAAGGACAGCCGCGGTCGGCGATGGGAAAGTGGGGGGCAGTTACAGCGCGTTCATATATTTCTGCTGCGCCGGCTTTACTGGCCACGCAACGCCTGACCGGGGCATCGCGCCCAAGCGAGCCGCCTTATCAGTCGGACTGGCAGCCGTTTAATGACTCCAACGGTGTCAGTGGTCATGCCTTTATTGGCGCGGTGCCGTTTATCAGTATCGCCTATATGAACGAAGGCAATACCTTTGTGCAATCTATGGCTTATTTGGCATCCACTTTCACCGCTATTTCCAGAATTAATGATGATCAGCATTACTTGTCACAAGCCGTGCTGGGCTGGTATCTGGCATGGGAATCGGTTGATGCGGTTAATGCTGTGCAAGCGAATAAAGAGAAAAAAATACACATCAGACCATTAGCCGGAGTCGAATCATACGGCGTGCAGCTTGTTCTGCAGTGGAATTGATTGATACGCCAAATGTGTAAAACCATGCCTGCTGCCGGCTTTGCCTTGCGATTTCTGACTTAAGCTTTGGTTTCACGCTTCGCTGCCAGCGTGGTTGAAGCTGTTAAAGCATCGACTGCGGGTCGATATCAATCGACCAGCGCACTTTATTGGCATCAGCTAAGGTATTTAATGCCGGTATTACCTTGTTCATGCATTGTTGCAGGGCTGCGCGACTGGTGGCCTGGATTAAAAGCTGATGCCGGTATCGACCGGCGCGTCTTTCCATCGGTGAAGGAAACGGCCCAAAGAGTTCAACCGCGGGTTGATACAGGCTGAGGCGTTCAAAAGCCTGCTCTAAAAATTTGCCAGGCAGATAAGCCTGGGTGGCTTCTGCACGCAGCAGGGCGAGCGCGCTATAGGGTGGGAAACTGGCCAGCTGGCGTTCAATCAGAGCACTTTTTGCAAAGGCGGCATAGCCGTGATGGAGCAATGTCTGTAATAAAGGGTGTTCCGGGTGATGGGTTTGAATGATGACCTGGCCGGGTTTTTCGGCGCGTCCGGCACGCCCGGCAACCTGAATTAACTGCTGTGCCATAAATTCTGGCGCCCGAAAATCACTGCTAAACAGGCTGCTGTCGACATCTAAGATGCCCACCAGTGTGACATGGGGAAAATCATGGCCTTTGGCCAGCATCTGGGTGCCAATCAAAATATCGGCTTCACCGCTGTGTGCCTCGGCCAGTTTTTTATCGAGGCTGCCCTTGCGGCTTGTGGTGTCACTATCAATACGGGAGACATGTTTATCAGGGAACAGGCTATTGAGGTGTTGTTCCAGTCGTTCGGTGCCAATGCCAATATTGATCAGTTCTTTGCACTGGCATTCAGGGCATGCGTCGGGCGGGCGAGTTTCATGACCACAGTGATGGCAGCGCATCAGTTTTCGATAATGGTGATAGGTCAGGCGGGCATCACAGCGCGGGCATGGCATGACCCAGCCGCAGTCATGACATAACAAAGTGGGCGCATAACCGCGGCGGTTTAAAAACAAAAGCACCTGCGACTTGTTGGCCAGGGTTTGTTTTATGGCGGCCACCAGGTGATCAGACAAGCCTTCTTGCATCGGTTTGCGGCGCACATCTAATAATTGTAATTTAGGTGGTAGCGCCTTACCGGCACGCCGGGTTAATGCTAATCGCTGATAACGACCTTGCTGGCAATTGTAAAGCGATTCAAGTGAGGGTGTGGCGCTGCCCATTAATAAGGGTATGTTCAGGCGCTTGGCACGCACTAAGGCCAGGTCGCGGGCGTGGTAGCGAAAGCTGTCCTGTTGTTTGTAAGAGCTGTCATGTTCCTCATCGATAATGATCAGCCCCGGTTTGGCCAGCGGTGTGAACAGCGCTGAACGTGTGCCAATGATTATCTGTACCTGATTATCTCTTGCCTGCTGCCAGGCCAGCAATCGCTGGCTGTTGTTCAGGCCTGAATGTAAAACCGCAATCGGTATTGAGAAGCGCTCTTCAAAGCGGCTGATCAGCTGAGGTGTCAGGTTGATTTCAGGCACCAGAATCAAACTCTGTTCATTTTTCAGTATGACCTGCTCAACCAGCTGCAAATAGACCTCGGTTTTGCCGCTGCCGGTAATGCCTTCTAATAAGAAGGCCTGAAAGTTATCAAGGCTGGCGGCGACGGTATCAACGGCATGTTTTTGTTCATCGTTTAATAAAGGTTTAGTGGCGATATGAGCCCGGTGTTGAACTAAAGCCCCGGCATCGCTCTGGCTCAGGCGCATCACCCAGCCTTTTTTCTCCAGCGCCCGCAGGCTATCTCGCCATTTAAAATCGAGGCGGTCTAGCTGCGATTTGTCCATGCCATGTATATGTTGTTGCAACTGGCGTAACAATTCCGCCTGTCTGGGTGCGCGGCTTAATGCGTCTGCATTTTGTAAGCGCCCGGCTTCGCTCAGTTGCCAGAGACTGGCCAGGACCTGTTGCTGATCGATTTGTCTTAATAGCGCGGGTAACGCGTGGTTAAGTGCTTCGCCAATAGGCTGCTGGTAGTAACTGGCAGCCCACTGTAAAAAATGCAGCAGTTCTGCTGGTAAGGGTTGAGGCAGCAATTGTTTGATGGCCCGGAGTTTATTAACCGGTACATCGGACGTTGCATGCTCACTAATGACAATACCAATCAACTGGCGTTTTCCAAATTGTATAACGGCTCTTGTGCCCGCGGCGACCGTCTCATTGCACTCAGATGGTGCCAGGTAATCGAAGCACTTATAAAGCGGTACGGGAACGGCGATTTTTAATATTCTGGCAGTCATTATTGGTTTATTAGTAAATTAGCTACTTTAGTGACGTTAAGTGAAGTTGATGGGGGGATTATGCCGTAATTAACTCGAAAAAAATCATTTATGTTTGCGACGTAATCCAGAGAAAATCGCTAAGTTATTCATGTTATTGAAAAAAACGGTTTTATACACAAAAGCTGTGGATAACTTTGTGGACAACGTATTAAAAAAGCCCCAAAAGACGCAAAAATAGGGGGGTTGTTACATTTTGGTTAAAAAATAACATAGATTTATTTCTGCTTATTAATCAATGGGTTGTGGGTTTTTTATAGTATTTTAATAATTGTTAAAGACTCAAATGACGCTCTGTTGCGGGTTTTTATCTGCTTGTTAATAACAATTCTATTTTTTTTATAAAAGATGCTTTTTAAGGCTTGATATTGTCAAAAAAAAGTGATTGAAGATAATGTTTGCATCAGCACGTTTTTTAAAAAGACAATCTGTGCTGAATATGTTTAGTTTTGGTGCGTTTTTATGTTTTGTTGTTTATGCACAAAAGCTGTGGATAAGTTTGTGTGTAAGCTGCTGAAAATGTGTCACAAGTGGTGTCGTAGCGCCTTTTATAGTTTTTGATTAAAAAACAATCGGGCAGATTATATGTATGTTTTTCAACCGCTTACAAGCTTTTTATAGTATCTCTTGTGATTGTGGCCGGTTTTTCTAAGCAGCAGAAGGCTTATGTGCATAACTGAATATTTGTGAGAAAAATGCTTGATTTTTTGATCCTGCTGTAGAGCGGGCTTTTTGTGAGTTTTAAGGCTGCCGGGATATGCCGACAGCAGCGGCTTTGGGGTATCAGCCTCGAGCTGGATCCAGTTGCTCGGCCCTGAGTTTAGAGGCAAAAAAATCATCCCCGTCTTCGGGGTCAATTTCTTTGCCGTCTTTATCGATCAAAGGCAGGTCTGATTCATTCCAGCCACGCAGTCCTGTTTTCAGTGAATGTATTTTCTGAAATCCCATCAATTGCATGGTACGGGCAGCCAGCAGGCTGCGGTTGCCTGACCGGCAGATGACCAGTATTTCATTTTCTCTACCGGCGGCTAATTCAGGAATGGTCTCATCAAAGTCGTATTCACAGCAGGTTTCGAGCACGCCGCGTGGAGCGAGTATTGAATTTTCAACGTGCATGGTATCGTATTCATGGGGTTCACGAACATCGACTAGAATGAGCTCTGGGTTGGCTAACTGCATGTCTTCAACATCCCATGGAAACACTTCATTAACGTGTTGTTTGCAGTCTTCAATCAGGTCATTAAATCGTTTCATTGTCGATAGTGTCTATGTTAGAGGATTAAGTTGTCGATTTGTTATAACGCAGGCCTTTTTCCACAGCGATAACGGCGGCTTCGACTCGTGAATGGATATTGAGTTTTCTTAAAATGGCTTTTACGTGTAATTTGACGGTGCCGTCTGAAATGCCCAAATTACGGGCAATGACTTTATTGCTTTGGCCTTCGGCTAGTAAGCTGAGAATTTCTGTTTCGCGGGGCGTTAAATCGGCAAAGGCGGCATCGACATTGCTTTCGGCTGATTTACCCTGTGCCATCCGGGTCAGTACATCGGTCATGTTCTGGGCGACTACGTTTTTGCCTTTGACGATATCACGCAGGGCACCTACCAGCTCATCGGGTTCCATGTCTTTTAGCAGGTAACCTTGTGCTCCACGATTTAAGGCTTCGCGCAGATCCTGTTCTTCATTTGAAGTGGTGAGGATGGTGACAGGGATATCAATATTGTTTTCACGAATTTTGCTGAGAATATCGAGGCCGCTATTATCGGGCATGCGCAAATCGAGCAGGATGACATCAGGCTTTTGTTCCTGAGCCAGTCTTATGCCTTCGTCACCATCGGCTATGGCCGCTATCACTTCAATGTTGCGTTGCTCAAGCAGTCCCTGGAGGCCGACCCGAAACAAGGCGTGATCATCTATCATTATTACACGCATGAATTTGAAACCCGTTGTGGTTTGTATTGAGCCGCTATTTTCAATTTAGGCTGTGGCCCCCAGATTAATTTCTGGTTCGTCATTGTAATGAAAATTGACTTCGATGCGAGTGCCTTCTTCCGGGTCGCTCTCCAGGTCCAGTTCGCCACCCAGGTGTTTGGCGCGTTCTTTCATGATGGTCAGGCCGATGTGTTCGCCTTTGTGGCCGCTGCTTTTTTGCTGCTCAAAGCCTTTGCCATCATTCTCAACCAGAATGCGGAATTCGCCGTGGATATCAGCGTGTAACAGTACGCGGACGTTGTTGGCCGAGCTGTGTTTGCGAATATTGGTGAGCGCTTCTTGTACTATTCTATATATATGCATTTCCATATTGGCTGGCAGGCGTGCGTTATTCCATTCATTTTGTAGCAAGATATGAATATCGGTTTCTTTGCGAAATCGTGAGATCAGCTTTTCAATGCTGTTCACAACACCCTGCTCTGCGATAGGGGTGCGGCAATGTGCAATCAGTTCGCGCAAGTCGGTATACGCCTCGTCAAGACTGTGCTCAACCTGCTCAATGCCATGAATCGACTGGTATTCACCACTTTGCTGTAAGGTTTCGTCCAGCACCCGAACCTGAAAGCGAAGGCTTGCCAGAGTTTGCGCCAGTGAGTCGTGCAGTTCATTGGCAATCATGGTGCGCTCGTGCATCACCAGTACACGGCGGGCCTTTTGCTCTAGCTGGGTTTTTTCAATCGCAGTGCCTAGGTGACTGCCGATTAGCGACAGCAGGTTTTGCGTATCCTGGCTGATAAAATGATCAGAAGAGCTTACAAAGAGGTTGTAAACACCCACTACTTTATCCTGAAAGCGCAGCGGTACAGCGATGTGGCCGGCGTTAGTGTTATCCAGCAAATTGTGACCTATGGCTTTTTGGCAAGGTGCTGTGCTGTTGATAATGCGGATCTGGCCGCCTGATATCACACTGCCGCAGATGCTGCAGTCGGCAGGCATGTTGCGCTCATGTTCTACGGCCTCAGCGGAGAGCCCGATGCTGGCAATTAAATCCATGGTGCCGTCATCATTTAATAAACGAACGGCGGCGGCATCAGCATTCACAATGTCTTTTAAAATGTGAACAAAGCGACTGAGCAGGTCTTTGACATTGCTGGCAGCGTTAATATTGGTGGCAACGTCATAAAGAATTTCAAGTGAGCGGGTTTGCTGTTGAAGTTCGCTGGTATCAATGGATTCAATCCCGGGTGTAGGGTGTGTTTTGTAATCATTGTTTAAGTAGGGATCGGCCTTATGAAACTTGATCAGCCATAATAATCGGGCGCCAACACTAAAGGCTGCAAGCCATGCCAGTGCATAGATAAAGTAGACGAAAGCAGAGACGGTATCGACAGCATTTATCCAGAGGGTGCTGAAAAGCAAAATGAGTAAGCTGAACAAAAGCGAAAACAGTAAATTTTGACAGTTTTGGTTTGTGGATTGTTTTGAAGCTGCATTATCTGACATCGACAGACCTGGTATTGTGTTGCTGATCTTGAAATATACCAGATTTAACAAAAGCTTATCTAAAAAGCTTTATGATTCACCTGATGAATTATGAGAAATGACGGCATTTAATAGGCGCATTATATTTTTTTTGCCTGATAAAGCTGCTATATTATATGCCCCCTCTAGGACAGAGCAGTTTGTTATTGCATTTTGTTTTTTCTAAGTTATTGATTTTAAAGCATTAATGTCAATAGCTTAGGAATAATGAAAGTAATGGAGCTGAGGAAGATTGAAGGGATACTGAAGTAACTATCCCATATGGGATAGGGTGGGTATATGTGAACACCCCATAGGTAGGGTGTTCGGGTTGGTGAGTGAGACCTAAAATACCCGCACTCAAAGATTTGGTGGCGCGTCATATTAATCTATGGATTTTGTGAAGGCGTCAAATTTAAGAATTTTTATTAAACAGTCGGTTAACCGCACTGTCGATCAAATATTAAGGAGATCGCCCCATGGCTACTAAGCACCATGTAACCCCGATGCTCGACGAATTAGAAAATGGCCCATGGCCTTCTTTTATTTCGGGTTTCAAACGTCTGCGTGATGACCACCCAGATGCTCGTATTAACGGTCTGGCTAACGGTCTTTTAGGTCAGCTAGAGCACTCCTACGAAACTCGTAAAGGTTACTGGAAAGGCGGTACTGTCTCTGTATTCGGTTACGGCGGCGGTATCATTCCACGTTTCTCAGAAGTTGGTGATGCGTTTGTAGAGTCAAAAGAATTCCATACTGTTCGTGTTCAGCCGCCTGCATCTAACTTCTACACTACTGATTCATTACGTCAGTTAGGTGATTCTTGGGAGAAGCACGGTTCTGGTCTGGTAACGTTCCATGGTCAGACGGGTAACATCATGTTCATCGGTACTGATACTTCACGTATTCAGCATTTCTTTGATGAAATCAATGAGTACGGTTTTGACTTAGGCGGCGCCGGTCCTTGTGTACGTACGGCTATGTCTTGCATCGGTTCTGCACGTTGTGAAATGTCTTGCTTCAATGAGCAGGCAGCGCACCGTCACCTGGTAAACAACTTCACTGATGATGTTCACCGTCCAGCATTGCCATACAAGTTCAAATTCAAGTTCTCTGGTTGCCCTAATGATTGCCAGAACGCTATCGAGCGTGCGGATTTCGCAGTGATCGGTACATGGCGTGATGATATGCGTGTTGATCAGGCAGAGTTCAAAGCCGCATTAGAGAAGAAAGGTCGTCAATACATTATTGATAACGTGATCACTCGTTGCCCAACTCAGGCGCTTGCATTAAATGATGATGACACGATTGCTGTTGATAACCGCAACTGTGTTCGTTGTATGCATTGCCTGAACGTCCTTCCTAAGGCGCTGGGTGTTGGTGATGATCGTGGTGTTACTATCCTGATCGGTGGTAAGCGTACACTGAAAATTGGTGACTTGATGGGTACAGTTGTTGTTCCTTTCATGAAGTTGCGCACCGAAGAAGACTTCGAGCAAATCGTTGAGATGGCTGAAGAAATCGTAGATTTCTGGGCTGAAAACGGTCTTGAGCACGAGCGTACTGGTGAAATGATCGAGCGTATCGGTCTGGTTAACTTCCTCGAAGGCATCGGTATTGATGTTGATCCAAACATGGTTAGCAGTCCTCGTCAGAGTTCATACGTTCGTATGGATGGCTGGGATGAAGCGGCTGTTGAGTGGTTCGAGAAGAAAGCTGAAAAAGCAGCTAGTTAATTAATTTATTTATTTTTGTATCTAAGGCGGGTATTTCGATGCCCGCCTTATTCATAAATTTGAGGAAGATACGATGGCTTTAGAAGATATGAGACCACCTATTGAAACCGGTTGTCCTGACGGTTTTCAATACATGCATCCGATGATGCGTAGAAATTTTGGTCTGTGGGCTTATCACGAAGACCCGCAGCCTGGTGTTTTGTTACACGTTGCGAAGAGCGGTGAGAAGGTTTGGACTGTACGTGCGGGTACTCAGCGTATTTTAGATATTTTCACACTGCGTAAATTGTGTGATATCGGTGATCAGCAAGCTGATGGTTATGTGCATTTCACTATCCGTTCAAACATCGAGTATTTTGTAACTGACGAAGCTAAAGTTCAGCCGCTGGTTGATGCTTTAAATGAGGCCGGATTCATTGTTGGTGGTACACGTAACTCGGTTGCGATGATGTCGCATACCCAGGGTTGGTTGCACTGTGATATCCCTGGTACTGATGCATCGGGTGTTGTTAAGGCAATGATGGATGAGTTGATTACTGAATTTAAAGAGTGGAACATGCCTAACCGTGTTCACTTAACAACTTCATGTTGTCAGATTAACTGTGGTGGTCAGGGCGACATCGCGATTAACGTACAGCACACTAAGCCACCTAAGATTAATCATGACCTGGTTGCAAACGTCTGTGAGCGTCCATCGGTTGTTGCGCGTTGTCCGGTTGCTGCGATTCGTCCTGCACTGGTTAATGGTAAGCCATCTCTGGAAGTTGATGAGAAGAAATGTATCTGTTGTGGTGCTTGTTTCCCTCCTTGTCCGCCAATGATGATCAATGATGCGGTACATTCTAAGCTGGCAGTTTGGGTTGGTGGTAATCACTCAAATGCACGTGGCAAGCCTACGTTCCAGAAATTAGTTGCGGCTGGTATCCCTAATAATCCACCGCGCTGGCCTGAAGCGACTGCTGTTGTTAAGAATATTCTTAATGCATATAAAGCAGATGCTCGTGATTGGGAGCGTGTTGGTGAGTGGGTTGAGCGTATTGGTTGGCCGCGTTTCTTTGAGGTTACTAACCTGCCTTTCACCAAGTACCATGTTGATACTTGGAAAGGCGCACGTAACAGCCTAAACGCTTCTACTCATATCCGTTTCTAAGATAGGTTTATTTAGATGAAATTTGGTATACAGGTAAATGAAGGTCCTTATACCCATGAAGCTTCTGTAACAGCGATTAATTTTATTAAGTCAGCTGTTGCAAAAGGTCATGAGGTGTTCCGAGTGTTCTTCTATCACGATGGTGTTAATAACGGCACTCGTTATGCAACGCCGCCACAGGATGATATTAACATCCAGCAGACTTGGTCTGATTTAGCCAAAGAGCACAACATAGATTTAGTGATCTGTGTTGCCGCGGCTCAGCGTCGTGGACTGGCTGATGATGGTGAACAAGAACGTAACAAACTAGATGGTAATAACATCATGGACGGCTTCAGAATTTCTGGTTTAGGTCAGTTAATCGAAGCCGGCATTGAATGTGACCGTCTGGTTGTTTTCGGCGACTAAATAAAGGGTCTTTGTAATGTCTAACGTAAAGAAATTTATGTATATCAACAACAAGGCTCCTTACGGCACGATTTACGCGTGGGAGTCTCTGGAAGTTGTTTTGATTGGTGCTGCTTTCGATCAGGATGTTAGCTTGATGTTCACTGGAGACGGTGTGTATCAGTTAATGAAAGGTCAGGATACTAAAGAAGTCGGCATCAAAAACTTTTCACCAACGTATGCTGCATTAGGTGACTACGACATCAACAAAATTTATGTTGAAAAAGAGTCCCTGGATGCACGTGGTCTTACAGTTGATGATCTGATGCACCTGGTTTGGGAAGATGAAGACGAAGATTGGGCTGAAAAAGACTCAATCAAAGTTGTGACTTCTGCCGAGCTGGCTGAAATCCTTGATCAACAAGACGTAGTATTGAGCTTCTAAGGAGATTTGAGATGTCTATTTTACACACAGTCAATAAATCACCTTTAGATCGTACTACTCTGAAGTCTTGTCTTAACCTTGCGGTTAAAGGCGCTTCAGTTCTGCTGATCGAAGACGGTGTTTATGGTGCGGTATCTGGTGCTGAAAGTACACAGATGGTTCAAGATGCAATGGGCGATGTAGCGGTTTATGTGCTTGGTCCAGACTTAAAGGCACGTGGTGTTGATGAGTCGCGCTTAATCGATGGCGTAAAAGTTGTTGATTATGACGGTTTTGTTGATCTGACAACAGACAACGACACTGTTAGTGCTTGGGTTTAGGTTTTTTAGTATTTAGTATTTAATTAGCGTTTATCCGTAGAGGAAATAATCATGGCTGCTATTGAGTTTGAAGGTAAGAGTTACGAAGTTGACGAAGAAGGTTATTTGTTAGATCTGAACCAGTGGGTTCCTGGTCTGGCTGATATCATGGCAAAAGACGAAGATGCTGTTCTGACTGATGCACACTGGGAAGTGATCAACTTCTTACGTGAGTACTATGAAGAGTATCAGATTGCTCCTGCAGTACGTGTACTGACTAAAGCGATTGGTAAAAAACTGGGTAAAGATAAAGGCAACAGCAAGTACCTGTACGAGCTGTTCCCATACGGCCCTGGTAAGCAAGCATGTAAATATGCTGGTCTGCCAAAACCAACTGGCTGCGTATAATCAGTTAGGTAATGGGGGAGGCTAAGGCCTCCTCTATTTTATTTGTTTTATTTATATATCAAATAGCAAGGTTTAAACATGTCAGGCTTTATTGCAGCATTGTTGTGGGTTAGCTTATTAGTATTTGTTGGTTTTACAGGCGCTAAAATCAGACAGTACTGGAAAACTCCTGCACCACTTAAAATACCAACGACTCCTGCCCCTGTTACTCAAACGGGCGTTGTTTTCCGTATGGCACGTGAAGTTGTGCTGTTTGAAAGTTTGTTTAAATCAAATAAATGGATCTGGGTTTTTGGCTGGATGTTCCATTTAGGTTTATTGCTGGCGTTCTTCCGTCACCTGCGTTACGTGGTGAGCCCGGAAAATTTCATGTGGCCAGTGATTAGTAATGTCATTGTTCAGAGTTTTGGTCAGTATGCAGGCTTCGCGATGGTTATCGGTCTGTTAGGTTTGCTGGCACGGCGCTTTTTGGTTGAGCGCATACGTTACATTTCTTCTCCTTCAGATTATTTAATGCTGGTGATGCTGATTGTTATCGGTGTCAGCGGTTTAATGATGAGCTTTGTTACACACATTGATGTTGTTCAGCTGAAAATGTTCGTGATGGGCTTGTTTGGTTTTGACTTCCAGAGCCTGCCTGAAAGTATTGCATTGATTGTTCACTTGCTTTTAGTTGTTGTGCTGATGCTGATCTTCCCGTTCAGTAAACTATTGCACGCGCCGGGTGTGTTCTTTAGTCCTACCCGTAACCAGGTTGATAATCCGCGTGAAAAACGGCACCTGGCGCCTTGGGCTGCAGAAAAATACAACGATCACGTAGATAAGTAATTAGTGCTTAATACGTAATAACTGATAACGATTAACTTTAATCTAGGAAGTAAGTTGTGGCTGATTTCGAGACACCGGAAATTAAAGAATTTATAGGCATTCCTGCACTCCAGGAAGGCTCAATGGCGCACAGTTCGCCATTTATCGCAAAAGAAAACCATCAGGAAGCGCTGGGTTACCCTGGCGAGCTGGTTGAAAACTGGCAGCAGGTGGCGCTGGATAAAATGGACGATTTGCGTACTCGCTATCGTTCATTCCAGGTGTTCCTTGATTCTTGCGTTAAATGCGGTGCCTGTACTGATAAATGTCATTACTTCCTCGGAACTTCTGATCCTAAAAACATGCCGGTTGCGCGTCAGGATCTGCTGCGAAAAGTGTATCGTCGTTATTTCACTTTTGCAGGTAAGTATTTCCCGAAACTGGTTGGTGCTGAAGATTTAACCGAAGAAGTATTGGATGACTGGTATAGCTACTTCCACCAGTGTTCGCAGTGTCGCCGTTGTTCAGTATTCTGCCCATACGGTATCGATACTGCTGAAATTTCTATGGCTGCCCGTGAAATTATGGATGTGGTTGGTAAAGGCCAGAAATACTGTAACGAGATTATCGGTAAAGTCTTTACCATCGGCAATAACCTCGGTCTGCCAGGTAAAGCCTTAGCGAATGTTCTTGAAGGTCTTGAAGAAGATGTTGAAGATGATACTGGTGTAGCGGTTAAATTCCCGCTTGATGTTAAGGGTGCCGATATCCTGCTAGTAACGCCTTCGGCTGACTTCTTCGCAGAGCCACATATTGATGGCCTGATCGGTTATGCAAAAGTATTCCATGAAACAGGTGCCAGCTGGACGTTAAGTACAACAGCGTCTGAAGCGGGTAACTTTGGCATGTTTATCGGTTCGTACGAGAACATGCGTCGTGTATCAATGCGTATTCGTGATGCGGCTAAAGAACTGGGCGTTAAACGCATTATCTTCGGTGAGTGCGGCCACGCATGGCGTATCGCGTACAGCTTCCTGAATACTTTGTGCGGGCCGTTTGATTTCTTAGATCAGCGATACCCGATTCCTCAGCACATCCTTGAGTACACCTGGGGTGAGTTAGAGAAAGGTTCTTTGCGTATCAACAAAGAAGAAAATGATCACATGACGCTGACATTCCATGACTCATGTAATGTTGCTCGTGGTTCGCGTATGGGTGATTACCCCGGTGGTCAGTTCGATTATCCACGTAATGTTATTAAAGCAGTTTGTAACAATTACGTCGACATGGATCCCAAAACAACTAAAGAAGCGACCTTCTGCTGTGGTGGCGGTGGTGGTCTTCTGACAGATGATTTAATGGAGATACGTGTTAAGGGTGTACTTCCTCGTGCAACAGCGCTAAAGAGTGTTGTTGAAAATGAAGGCGTTACCCACATGGCAGCGATTTGTGCAATTTGTAAGAGTCAGTTCACAAAGACGTTACCTTATTACGGTTTCACTATGGATCAAATAGTGAGCGTACACCAATTAGTTAGTGAAGCGCTGGTCATGAAAGGTTCTGAGCAAGAAGCAGACCTTGATGGTACCGACAGCGACGACACCGAAGAATAAACATATTTTTGTAATATAGATTACATCTGGAGATATACGAATGGCTACTTCTAAAGACGATATGCAAAACGGTTTAACATTCCGCCGTTTTGAAGACGGTGACCACGAATGGGGTTCAATGCATGACAAGATCTTCAATGAAGATACTACTTATAAGTGCCCTACATACGTTCACCGTACGCCACCTTGCCAGGGTTCATGCCCTTCAGGTGAAGATATCCGTGGCTGGTTAGACATCGTTCGCGGCATAGAAAAACCGGTTGGTGATGTTAGCTGGCAGGAATATGCATTCCAGCGCTCTACTACCGCTAACCCGTTCCCGTCAATGATGGGTCGTGTTTGCCCTGCTCCTTGTCAGGACGGTTGTAACCGTAATGACGTTGAAGATTTTGTTGGTATTAACGCTGTTGAGCAGTTTATTGGTGATACGGCGTTTAAAGAAGGTTTTAAATTTGCAGCGCCAGCCTGTGGCGATAAAAAAGTTGCGATCATCGGCGGTGGCCCTGCTGGTATGGCAGCCGCTTACCAGTTACGCCTTAAAGGCATAGGTTCAACCATTTTTGATGACCATGCAGAGCTAGGCGGCATGATGCGTTACGGTATTCCTGGTTACCGTACACCACGTGAGCAACTGAACCACGAGTGTCAGCGTATTGTTGACATGGGTAACATCGAATTAAAGATGAATACCCGCGTAGGTAAAGACGTTGCTGTAGCTGACCTTGAAAAAGAATATGATGCTGTTTTATGGGCATTAGGCTGTAAGACTGGTCGTGGTTTGTTCCTGGAAGATTTCGCGGCTACGCCTAACTGTGTAACCGCTGTTGATTTCCTTGAGCAGTTTAACAAAGGCGACATGAAATACACGGCCAATAAAGTACTGTGTGTGGGTGGTGGTGATACCTCTATCGATGTTGTCTCTGTTTCGCGCCGTATCGGTACATTGAAAGATTTACAGGAAAACGCGGAAGACTCAGCAAACGGTGTTATTAAGCACACTGACGTTGCTGATGCGGACAAGAAAGCGTGTGATAGCGTTGTTCTTACTGCTTTATTCGCACAAGATCAAATGACGGCAGCAGAGCACGAAGTACATGACGCACTTGAAGAAGGTGTGGTGATCATGAACGAAGTCATGCCTGTTGAAATCATTAAAGATGCCAATGGTCGTGCCACTGCCCTGAAACTGGTTGACAGCAAATTTGAAGGTAATGCTCCTGTCGCCGTTGAAGGCGGTAAAGAGTATATCGTTGAATGTGATCTGATTGTTTCTGCCATCGGTCAGACCGGTGATATGACAGGTGTTGAAGACTTTGATAACGGTCGTGGCCTGATTGACTCAGACAAGAACTTCCAGGTTCCTGGTAAAGCAGGGCACTTTGTTTGTGGCGACATCATTCGTCCGCACTTGCTAACGACGGCGATTGGTCAGGCATCGAAAGCCGCTGATAGCATTGAAGCTTACATCAATAAAGTTGAACTGGGTAAGCGTCCTAAAGTTGACGTTCATCACTTCAGCTTAGAGCACAAACTTGAAGAAGTCGGTAAAACACCTGAGCACTACGATGCAAGTCAGGGTGATCTGCGTGGTACTTCTGATGCCAAGTTCGCGATCCATAACTACGAAGATCGTTCTGGTGCACAGGTTATCTCTACAGACAAAATGTTCTTAGGACATTTTACGCAAGAAGCCCGTCATTTACGTACAGAAGATGTGCCTAATGCTGATCAGGTTCTTGGCCACTTTGCAGAGCGCATGAACAGCTTTGATGAAGCAACCGCACAAGCTGAAGCGGGCCGTTGCATGAGCTGTGGCATGTGTTTTGAGTGTGATAACTGTGTTATCTACTGTCCACAAGACGCTGTCTTTAAAGTCAACAAAGCCGAGGCTTCAACGGGTCGTTATGTAGATACTGACTACAACAAATGTGTTGGCTGTCATATCTGTTCAGATGTATGTCCTACAGGATACATCGACATGGCGCTGGGCGAATAAGCTCAGAGCTGACGACATAGTAGCGAATTTGTGGAGAATATCATGGTGTCATGGTTTCAAAAAAACCTTCAGAACGTAATGCTTGCAGTAACAGCTTTGCTGCTGGCTACTTCTGTAAACGTTAATGCTGAAGTTGCAGCGCCTGTTGTGCCGAAAGGCAAAGGTGAGCAATGCGTCGAGCCAACGGCTGAGATGCGTAAAAATCACATGGATATGCTGAAACACCAGCGTGATGAAACCGTGCATAATGGTGTTCGTACTAAAAAGCATGCATTAAAAGAATGTATTGCCTGCCACGTTCAGCCGGATGATAAAGGTCAGGTGGCTCGTTTTGGTGAGGACGAACATTTCTGTAGTTCTTGTCATAATTATGCCGGCGTTAATGTTGACTGCTTCCAGTGTCATGCAGATCGTCCTCAGGAGCTGATTGGTAAGGGCCACAAAATCAAACCTCATCACACAGCTGACTTTAAAGATAAAACAATCAATAAAGATGCGCTGCAGGCTTTGACGAAGGTATCAAAATGAAAACAGAAAATATAACTGATACTTCTAAACGTAAATTTCTCGGTGGAGCTGCTTTAACAGCCGGCATTGTTATCGCGCCAGGCGTGCTGTTACAAACGGTTCAAGCTAAACCCGATGATCAGCCTGTCACTAACAAAGTGCGCTGGGGCATGCTCATCGACACTAACAAGTGTGCCGATGACTGTACTGATTGTGTCACCGCGTGCAACACTGAAAACGGTTTAACTGGCTTTGAACGCCCGGAAACAGACTCGCAGTGGATTCGAAAAGTAACCTTAAAAGACAAACAGACAGGTCATGTAAAAACACTGCCGGTTATGTGCCAGCATTGTGAGACTGCTCCTTGTGCCGATGTCTGCCCGACGGGTGCATCGTTCAAACGTGAAGATGGCATTGTCCTGGTTGATAAGCACATTTGTATCGGTTGCCGTTATTGCATGATGGCTTGCCCCTACAAGGCGCGTAGTTTTGTGCATGAAGATTTAACCGATCAAAAAGACCATGCGCCTCGCGGTAAAGGTACTGTTGAGTCTTGTACAATGTGTGTACATAAAGTTGATAAAGGCGAAAGCCCGGCATGTGTTACCGCCTGTAATAAAGAACATAAAGCCATGTATTTTGGTGATCTTAATGACGCAAACAGCGACATCTCAAAACGCCTTAAGCAGTATGGCGGCAAGCAGATTCGTGCGGACTTAGGTCTGAATCCTGGCGTACGTTACCAGGGCGTTTAAGATAAAAACGAGAGTTGATAGATCATGAAATTAATCAGATTCGCTTCAATTGATGGAAACAGCAACGGCTACTGGGCTCTAATGGCGTTGTTTGCAGCCTTTATAATGGCTGCTTTAGGTTCATCTTATTTTATGGAGCATAACGGTCACTGGGTGACGGGCATGAATAACCAGATCGTCTGGGGCCTGCCGCACGTGTTTGCTGTATTTTTAATTGTTGCCGCATCCGGAGCATTAAACGTTGCATCGATCGCATCGGTATTCAATAAAAAGGCATACAAACCGCTGGCAAGACTTTCAGCGCTGCTGGCAATTGCCTTGTTGATGGGTGGTTTGGTTGTGCTGGTTTTAGATCTGGGTCGTCCGGATCGTCTGATCATTGCGGCAACCATCTATAATTTCAAATCGATCTTTGCCTGGAACATGATTCTTTATTCCGGTTTTATCGGAATTGTAGGTGTCTATCTCTGGACCATGATGGACCAGACGGTGGCTAAATATAATCGTGTTGCGGGTATTTCAGCTTTCATCTGGCGTTTAATGCTAACCACTGGTACCGGTTCAATCTTTGGTTTCCTGGTAGCGCGTCAAGGTTATGATGCAGCCATTATGGCGCCAATGTTTGTGATTATGTCATTTGCTTTTGGTCTGGCATTTTTCCTGCTGGTGCTGTTTGCAGCGTATAACGGTACAAAACGCGAGCTCGGTGATGCCATTGTATTGCGCTTAAGAAAACTCTTGGGTGTATTTGTTGCGGCTATACTTTATTTCGTCGCGGTTTTTCATCTGACTAATTTATACGCTACGGAGCATCACGGTGTTGAAGCCTTCATCCTGCGTGATGGTGGTATCTTCACACAGCTGTTCTGGGCGCAAGTGGTTATCGGTGGCCTGATTCCTTTAGCATTGATTTTTGCACCACAGTTAAAAAACTGCCGTAAATCTTTAGCCCTGGCATCAGTGCTGGTTATTCTTGGTGGTCTGCTGCAGATGTATGTGATCATCATTGGTGGTCAGGCTTATCCATTGCAGTTATTCCCGGGCATGGAAGTCAGCAGCTCATTCTTTGATGGTGTGGTTAATTCATATACACCTAGCTTAGCTGAATTAATGCTGGGTCTTGGTGGTGTTGCGATAACCTTAATCGTCGTTACACTTGCTGTTAAAGCATTAGATTTACTGCCAGTCAGCATGGCTGATGCCGTCGCTGATCCGCACCATAAAGATTAGTCTTGATCTTTAAAGCTGCCGGTTTCCCTGCCGGCGGCTAATCACAAAATTTCAATAATAGGTGGCAACGCTTGTCCCATCTTCTTATTTCCGCAGCACATAAGTCATCAGGTAAAACCACCGTCAGTATCGGTCTGTGTGCCGCTTTAACGTCGACGGGGAAAATCGTCCAGCCATTTAAGAAAGGCCCTGATTATATCGATCCGTTATGGTTAGCAAGAGCCACTGGCAGAGCGTGTCATAACCTTGATTTTTATACAATGGATCGCGATGAGATTAAGAGTGTTTTTGTTAGAAACTCTGCTGGCTCTGATCTTCAGTTAATCGAAGGCAATAAGGGTTTATATGACGGGCTCGATCTGGATGGCAGCAACAGTAATGCAGCGCTTGCTAAATTACTAAAGACACCGGTTGTTTTGGTTATAGATGCCAGGGGCATGACGCGTGGTATAGCACCTTTAATATTAGGTTATCAGGCTTTTGATACCGATATCCATATTGCGGGTGTGATCCTCAATCAGGTAGGTGGTTTGCGCCACGAATCCAAGTTAAGAAACGTGATTGAGCATTACACCGATGCCAAAGTACTGGGTGCCGTGCAACGTGATGAACGCTTGAATATTGATGAGCGCCATCTGGGTCTGATGCCGAGCAATGAGTTTCAGCAGGTTTCAGAAAAGATAGGGCTTTTGTCCGATGCAGTAAAGCAGCAGGTTGATCTTGACCAGCTCATTCAGTTGGCGACTCAGGCTGAGGCAGTAACTGAAGATAATGTCATTGAGATACAGCAGCAGACAAAAGTAACGGATATCAGGATCGGCATTGTTAAAAATGAAGCTTTCGGTTTTTATTATCCCGGTGATCTGCAGGCCTTTGAAGCCTGTGGCGCTGAACTGGTTGAGATTGACACGATCACAGATGAGCAGTTACCTGAGATTGATGGTTTGTTTATTGGTGGCGGATTTCCAGAGACCCTGTTAACCGAGCTGGAATCAAATCAGACGATGCAGCAGAGCATAAAAGATGCTATCGATAATGGTCTGCCGACCTATGCCGAATGTGGTGGTTTGATGTATCTCTGCAGAAATATATGCTGGCAGGGTAAAACGGCTAAAATGGTGGGTGTTATACCGGCTAATAGCATCATGAATGAAAAGCCGCAGGGCCGGGGTTACGTGCGCTTGCAAGTGACCGATGCGTTTAACTGGCCGATTGATGCACAGGAGCGAGAGCAAGTAGTCAGTGCGCATGAGTTCCATTATTCATCACTGGAAGGCTTACCAAAAGACAGTGATTTTGCATTTGATGTGATACGCGGCGTCGGTATATCAGGTAAAAAAGACGGTTATATTTATAAAAACCTGATGGCATGTTATAGCCATATGCGCGATAGCCGACAGAATCACTGGGTATCACGATTTGTACAGTTTGTGTCTGACTGCAAACAACAGCTAAACAAAGAGAGAATGAAATGATTACAATTACTGACGCCGCTGCGAATCAGATTAAAGAATCGGCTAAACAAGGCAAGATAGAAGGCCTGGCTTTACGTGTTGCATGCACTAAGCAGCAAGATGGCAGTTTGCACTACGGCATGGGTTTTGATGAGAAAACGGAAGAAGATCAGGTTTTCATCTCAAATGATATCGAGTTAATTATCGCACCTGTGAGCCTGACCTTATTAACCGGAACCGTACTCGATTTTGTCGAGCTGGAAGAAGGCAAGCCCGATTTTATATTCCAGAACCCGAATGACCCTGAGCATCAGGCGTCCTAATAAATCACTGCCAACGATGATGCCGCTATGAGCAAGACAGAGATGACAGAACCAGCATTATGCAGCCCGAAGTCAAACCCGTTCAGTCTCGATGATGATGTGGCGTATCAAAAATGGCGCCAGCATAAACTGTCAGCTTACCCGGTAACGCCAGATCGGTTGATAGTTGCAATAGCCGACATCAATGCCGTATCAGCGCAAGAATTGCAGCAGCTTAAAGCGGTTATCCACCAGCATAATATGGTGATTTACGATTTAGGCGCTAGGCCATTGGCCTCAAAAGCACAGATAAGACAGTTTGCGCGTCGGCTGGGCCTGGAGCGAATTGATAATAATATCTGCTCGGATGAAGACAGTATAACCAGTTTGCAGGTATCGAATACGGCGCAGAAACGCATTTATATTCCTTATACCAACCGCCGCCTGAGCTGGCATGCCGATGGCTATTACAACCCGCTGGAAAAACAGATCCGCGGCATGTTATTGCATTGCGTTCGTCCAGCGTTAAAAGGTGGTGAAAATATGCTGCTGGACCATGAAATGCTCTATATTCAGCTTCGCGACGAAAACCCGGCGTATATCAGGGCTCTAATGCACGCTGAAGCGATGACAATACCGCCTAATAATGAAGGCGAGGCCGGTGAGCAACTACGCGCGGCGCAATCCGGGCCGGTATTTTCACTTGAAAATAGCAGTGGTAACCTCCATATCAGGTATTCGGCACGCACACGAAATATCAGCTGGCGCAATGACAGCTTGACGGCAGAGGCTAGCGGCAAAATAACAGAATATTTGGCCACCAGCCCCTACATTTTGAGATATAGACTGGCAGCCGGGCAGGGTGTAATTTGTAACAATCTGTTGCATAATCGCACCTCTTTTGAAGACAGTGATGCGCAGCATCGGTTATTATACCGGGCCCGTTTTTATGACCGGGTGGCGGATACCGGCGTAAGTAGCATAATGAATCAGGTGAACTAAGATGTTATATCTCAGTGAAGTATTAATGAAAAATCATGATTTATCGACGTTTGAGGACTTGAAAGAAGCCCTTAAAGGCGAAGCCAGACAAGGCCAGATGTTCTTTGAAATGGATGTAAAACCGGACTTTAAAGACACGCCTGCAAACTGGCAAGATCAGTGTGAAGCCGCTTTCACAAGCAGAGACTAAGATGTTCTGGGACGAAGATGAAAAACAGAAAGCTTTTCAGGTTCCCGAAGATATCGTTGATGTTGGTTTTAAGGTAATCAGCCAGTCGTTACCGCTAGAACATGCGCATGAGTTATATCAGGCCTTGCAGCATCTGCTACCCTGGATAGAGCATGAAAAGCTTGGTATTCATCAAATTCATGGGGCAGAGTCGGGCAATGGCTGGATGCGCCCTGAAGACACTGAAAATGAATTGCTGTATCTGTCACGCCGGGCGCGCATGTACATTCGAACACCGGCTGAAAGGCTGGCTGATGTAAAAGCCCTGACAGGCCAGGTGTTAGATATTGGCGGCCATCAGCTTGAATTAGGTTCGGCAATAGTAAAGCCGCTCAGTGCACAGTCTGAGCAGTTCTCACGCTACGTGATTGTTGAAGAAGGGGAAGAAAGTGAAGCGGACTTTCTAAAGCGCGTGGTAGCTGAACTCAATGAGTCGCTGGCTACCAAAATACGCAAGATTATGTGTGGAAAACCCCACACGATTCGGTTGCCGGAAGAGCACATCAGAACACGCAGTATTATGGTGGCTGATCTGGATCCGAAAGTTGCTGTGAAGTTACAACAGCAGGGTGTTGGCCGTGGCAGAGAATATGGTTGTGGCCTGTTCTTGCCACATAAAGGCATTAAGGCAGTTGGTGAAACGGAAGATAAAACCCATTTTACAGGTGCCAGGTAACGTTTGTATTAAATTATTGATTATTAAGTTATGAAACAGAGGTGAAGTATGAGTGTTGAAAAAACTGAAAACGGTTATCTTGTAGACGCAAATGACTGGACTAAAGAAATTGCTGAAGAAATCTTTGCTGAAGAGGATATTGTACCGACTCAGGAGCATTGGGATGTCATTGAATACATGCGTGAGCAAGTACTCGACGAAGGCGCTGAGCCAAATGAGCGCGGCATCATGAAAGCAATGGGCAAGAAATGGGGCAAGAAATTAACGTCTAAGTACATGTACGAGCTGTTCCCAATGATGCCTTCTAAACAAGGCCTGAAGATCGGTGGTTTACCACAATCTACACGTAAAGGCGGCTACTAGTCTGAATTTGCCTTCTCCGGCTCATATACCCCTATTGGGATAAAGGAGTCGGGGATTATTGTGCTATAATCAGCCGATTAGTACCGAATAGTGCTATCCAATCCACGAATTAAGGTGATGGAAATGAACAAGCAAGAAATGATCGTAAAAATGATCGAAATGCAGAAGAAATTTCAAGAGTTTGAGTCTGCGAACGGTGTTGATCCAGAAGATTACTTCACACCAAAAAGCGGCCACACTCTGGACGGTTACCGTCAAGAATACGCTGACTTAGCAGCAGCTGTTAACGCTGCAGCACATGCTGAAGTAGGTTCTAAGCCTTAATCTCTGATTTAAGCTTGAGCCATAAAAAAAGCCGCTTTATAGCGGCTTTTTTTATGGCTCAAATATATTTAATAAGTCGTAAGTTGTAAAACTCGGCTTTGAAGCGGGCTCAAGGTGGCAGGGTTTGACTGGCTTTAAAGCTCGGACCACATGCGTACCAGATTGATATAAGAGGTGTCGACTTTAGCGGTTTCATCGCTGTCAGGGGCTTTAAGCATTAACGATTCACGGGCGAGGTTCAAGTTATACAGTAATTCGCGTTTAGCGGGATCACGAATCATGCTTTGACACCAGGTCACGGCAACCAGTCGTTCGCCCTGGGTGACTTCTGCCACATGATGCAAGGTACCAGAGGGGTACATCACAACATGACCGGCTGGCAGTTTGACCTGCTGGCTACCAAAGCTGGTGTTGATACAGAGCTCACCACCTTCATAGTCCTCAGGGTTATTGAGAAAAACAGTAATCGATACATCGGTGCGGTAAGTGGCACCGGCAGGTCCCATCACCGGATCATCAATGTGATCACCATAAGCCATGCCCGCGCCATAGCGGGCATAAAAGGCGGTGGCTATGCGGTGCGGGAAAGCGCTGTTTTGATAGGTTTTGTTTTGCACCAGCGAACCCATCACAATACTGTTTAACTCATTTAACATGCGGTCATTTGACGAAAGCTCCTGGTTATTTTTGACACGCTGAGCATGTTTGCCCGCGGAGAGCTTGCCATCGACAAAGCTCGATTGTTTCAGAATGCTGTGAATATGCTCAAGTTGACGCTTATTTAGTACATCGGCTACGGTTATTAACATGATTGTCCACTTACTGGGTTTCGTTATCTGGCATGATGTTATAATTGCCAGAATGCATTAATGTCGTTTCAGTCGGAGCAGGGGCCTGTGTTCAAAAGCCGTTCCGGGTTTCAAGATTGAAATGATTATACCGCTTTTTTACGGATTATCATGTCCGCTATTTAAGAACGTTGAGATAACGCAATGAAAATAAAAGTATTAGTTGAAGACAAAGCAGAAGAGTTTGAAATTCCGGATCAGTTAATAGCGCAAGGCGAGGACTTTTTCAATAAAATGGATGCCGACCTCGACCAGGGCTGGCAGATGGGGCATGTCTGGATAGAGCAGCCGAATATACTTCAGCGTTGTCAGGTAGCGGCAGATAAAATGATGTCGGCAATTCATAATGAAAATGAAAAAATGTTTATGCTGATGGCTGCGTATATCTTAAAAAACAAACCTGATACGGACGAAATTCATCTGGACAGTACCGGCGATATCCAGACGATTGATTTTCTAGCAAAGAAAGATGGCTGATATTTTTGAAATGAAAAGGCCGCTTGCGATTAATTATTCAAGCGGCGAAAAAGCTATCATGGTGGCTTATTATCCGCACAAAGAAGGCCTGGTGTACCTGCAGCCATTCTGGCAGCAACAAGCGCAGAGCGAACAAGTGACGCTGATTAAAGGTCAGCTCAAAGGTCAGGGGCCATGGCGAATTGCCGATGCGGTTATCACGCTGGTCGGTTGCCAGGGCACAGATCCTGAGCTGGCGCAGTGGCTGGCAGAGTGGGAGTGCCATGTACAGGCTATGGGTGAGCAATATTACAAAGCAGAAGATATCCGCTCTCTGGCAAGAGAATATGGTGCGCTTGTATAACCATGACTAAGGTGATGCAGGTTGCTCAGGGTTCATT